>Ga0209636_10000236_pt1 | contig 49469 bp, 38 predicted proteins | sample DeeMarSWOR152_54_FD_187464 | JGI IMG/M metagenome (GOLD analysis project Ga0209636, IMG submission 187464) | Marine sediment microbial communities from White Oak River estuary, North Carolina - WOR-1-52-54 (SPAdes) (version 2) | ecosystem: Environmental > Aquatic > Marine > Intertidal zone >...
GTACGAATATGTGGGTTAATAGGTCTCCGGCTGTGAGCAGTGGTTCTTTGACACCGAGAACTGGTGTTATGATGGCTTATTATGATTCTGTTGATCGGATGATTTTGTTCGGAGGTTATGATGGTTCTGACCCCGGCCTCAATGAGACTTGGGCGTATAATTATAGTACGAATATGTGGGTTAATAGAAGTCCGAGTGTTAGTAGTGGTAGTTTACCAAGAGTACTTGATGGCGTAATTGTTTATGACTCCAGTGCTGATCGTATTATTATGTTCGGTGGTTATGAAACTGCAACACCTGATGATTATAATGAGACTTGGGTTTATTGTTATAGTAATAATACTTGGTGGAAGCGTAATCCGAGTTTTGAGGGTGGTACGTTGACTCCGCGTCGTTGGCATGGTATGGTTTATGATTCTGGTGCTGATCGTACGATTTTGTTCGGCGGTTCAACAAGCCCAGGCATGCCTGATGCGCGTTGCCTGAATGATACTTGGGTGTATAATTATAGTGCTAATACTTGGTATAATGTGAGTTTTAGTGTGTTTGGTGGTAGTCTTTATCCTAGGGAGGCTTTTGGTATGGCTTATGATTCGGTTAGTGGTAGGAGTGTTGTGGCGTGTGGTTTTGCTGAGTCTCCGGTGAATTTTTTGAATGATACCTGGTTATACAACTCTGACAACCCAATCGCAACAATCACCTGGACCACAGATGAACCAAGCGATAGTGTTGTAAAATATGGCACTACAACAGCACTAGGAAACACCACATCAGATAGTACCATGGTAACCAATCATAAAATCATTCTCACTGACCTACTCCCAGATACTACTTATTATTATGAAGTCCAATCCACAGATGCATCCAACAACACAGCCACAGACAACAACAACGGCAGCTACTACACGTTCTACACTGGAAAAGACACCACACCACCAGTAATATCTAATGTTGCATCATCAGATATAACATATAACTCCGCTAAGATCACATGGGATACAGACGAACCAAGCAACAGCAAAGTAAACTATGATACAACAACACCACCCACCAGTACAAAATCAGACTCCTCCATGGTAACATCTCATACTATAACACTCACAGATCTCCTACCAGAAACCACATACTACTACGAAGTCCAATCCACCGACCAAGACAGCAACACAGCCACAGACAACAACAACGAAAGTTATTACACCTTCACTACAGAATCCGAACCCAACAACATCATGCACGTCTACAGCATCGACATGTGGTACGAACAAACTGGTGTAAACTACGAGATATATACAAAAGTCAAAATAGTAGACAACAGCGACAACCCAGTATCTGGAGCCACGGTATACATCGAGACAACACTACCCGGCAGCAGCAAAATCTCAGATAACGACGTCACCAGTGGCGACGGCACAGTGACATTTACATATGGTAAAACCAAAGACACAGGAACATATACTTCAACAGTAACCAACGTCGTCAAAACAGACTGGACATACGACCCAGACTCAAACGTAGAAACCAGCGAACAACTAACCGTTCCATAAAAACAAATACAACCCCTAAAAAATTTAAACAACTCCTTTAACCCCCCTCTTTTTTTCTTTATCAATTGTAAATGAAATCAGTGTAACAAATTAATTGGGACAGATGTTGCAATAAAAAAAGTTGATTTTATAGAAAACTTTTAATTAAACTATATTATTACACGGTTATATTTTTTCTGGGGGAAGAAAACATGAACAAGAAAGTAATTGGATTTATTGTTTGCACGCTATTGATAACAGCCGCTGGTTTTTCTGTCGCAGGAGCTGATAAGAATAGAAACAGTTTAAATGAAAAAAACATAAGGTCTACTTTAGAACATTCAAGACCTTTAAACGGGTTATTTGAGTGGCCGATGTTTCGGCATGACCTTAATAATACAGGATATTCACCTTCTCTAGCACCAGATGATGACACCATTCTGTGGAGTAAATATATCGGCGATTGGGTTGATTCAAACCCTACCATTAAAGATGAGAGACTCTACATCGCAGGTGATAATTATTGGCAACAAGGCGGTACGGATATTTGGTGTCTAAATCCTTTCACTGGTGATGAAATATGGAAAACTGATCTACCTGATGAGTTTGTCTGGGGGTCTCCTACTGTTGCAAACGATAGAGTTTATGTTCTTGGAACTTACTTTAATCTTTATTGTTTAGATGCGAATACGGGGGATATTAAATGGACTTTTCCAAAATATGGTCTTTGTGGCCCAACCGTGGTTGATGATAAGGTATACTTTGGTTCTTCTGGTGTTTCCCCTAATGAAGGAGGAATTTATTGCCTGAATGCAACAACTGGTGAAAAAATATGGGAATTTGATAATTCAACTCCTTATCAGATGTGTTCCCCTGCTGTTGTCAATGGTAAGGTTTATATCGGCAATGATGACGGTATCTTTTATTGCTTAGACGCAAATACAGGTGATGAGATTTGGAATTATATAACTGGATCCACAATAAAGATAAAGGCTTCTCCATCTGTCTTTAATAATAATGTATATTTTGCATCTAATCAACTTTACTGTCTTAATGCTGAGACTGGAGATGAAATATGGATTGAACCTGGAATAATGACTTCTTGTTCACCCGCAGTCGCATATGGAAATGTGTATATTGGTAATTTTGATGATAAAGTCTACTGCTTTAATGCTGATACAGGAGATTTCATTTGGGATTCACCATCACTGGTACATATATATAATTCTGTTGCTGTAGCTGATGATAAAATCTTTATAGCTTCTGGCAATCCAGCGAAACTCGTATGTCTTAATGAACATACAGGTGAAATCCATTGGGAATACGCATTTGGTGGTACACATAGTATATATTCCTCGCCAGCAGTTGCCTACGGCAATGTCTATGTAGGTGATGGAGAAAACGGTTATATTTACGCCTTTGGAATGCCCAATGAACCCCCTGAAACACCAACAAAACCAGATGGTCCATCTGAAGGAATTATATATACTGAATATATGTTCAACAGTAGTACTACTGACCCTGAAGAAGACGACATCTACTATTTATTTGATTGGGATGATGGAAATGATAGCGGATGGATTGGCCCTTATGCCTCAGGAGCAACCGTGAATGCATCCCACATGTGGACAGATGGTGGCGATTATGAAATAAGGGTTAAGGCTCATGATGGAAGACGTGAAAGCAACTGGTCAGAGGCTTTAATTATAACAATTGAGAACGTTCCTCCAGACGCACCGACAATAACAGGTGAAACCAATGGAAAAGTCGGCGTAGAATATGAGTACACATTCAATGCAACAGATCCCGATGGAGATAATGTATACTACTGGATCGAATGGTTCAAAGATGATCCTAGTGCTAAATGGGAAGGACCATATACTTCTGGTGTAGAAATAACCCGCAATCATACCTGGTATGAAAAAGGAACATATATGATAAGAGCTAAAGCCAAAGATGTCTATGGTGCTGAAAGCGACTGGGGAACACTCAAAGTCACTATGCCGAAGAACAAAATCTACATCAACGAGCAGCTAAACGAGCAGTTAAACCAGCAGCTAATCCTCAAGATATTAGAACAGTTTACAATTTACAATTACCAATTTCCAGTTTACAATTTACAATACTAAAACATTTTCATAATTTATAGCCCATTCCATTCCCAGAAATCTAAGAGTTGCCCAACCCTGCTTGGTTTTTAAATCCAAACGCACACTTAGTTTTACCACCCAGATGCAAAGACAAGAGCAATCAAAACCATCTGCACCAAACCCAGCCTCTCCAGATCTTTCCAGAATCTCGTTGGTAAGTACACGATTAGTTTTTCCAAAAACCTCTTCATCTTCTCGAAGAAAAATACTGTCAAAATCATTTCCAGAATATGGGTGATATAAACGTGTTTAGTCTCTTCCAGCTACCCCCTCAAAACCACTGTTTTTTTCCAGGATTTGAGTGGTAGTCTGGATCCAGAATTTGAGTGTTTTTTGTCCATAATATGAATGGTAACCACAACCATCCTGTTTCTATCCAATTTCCAAGATATGAGCAGTAGCAATCAAAAAAACATTTCCAGAATACTGGTGTTACAATTTCCAAAAATTCTGGTGATAACAGTTCCCAGTATCTTACAACAACATGCCACTTATTCCTGAATATTATTCTGACGTTTTGATGATAGATTTTAGTGGGTTAAACTCATAATAAACATTCTCATCGAACCATGCACATCTAAACCTGTTTAATGATATCCCTGTCCTAAAAGACAACCCCTGGGCATAGAGATAAAGCTGAGAGGCAACCTTCTCCTCCATCTCCTTGCATGCATCAGACTTAAAATCCAACACAAAGACCTTACCCTGCCTTACCTGCAATATATCAACGTGTCCACAGACCCCAATATCAAGGTTTTTATCCCAGAACCATACAGGTAATTCGCATGCAATAGTACTTGAATCATTGATAAGCATGAACTCCTCAACCTTGTTATGTCTCTCCTTGTTTTTATCACAGGCTTTCAAAGCAAGACCTGCAAGCTTACAAGCCTGGTTGTATCTCCCCTGTTTTTTGAACTTAACAGCATCAAGTTTTATCTGAGAACACCGTTCATTCTCTTTGAAAATATCACTGGGGCATCGCCTTTCCATATCTCGCAGGAATTGAATTAAAGAAGGATAACTACTGCAAAGCAATTCCAACTTTGGCAGATGATACCTAAAATTGTAGGTTAAGCCACTGTGTTGAAAAGAATAAGCAAAGATAATATCACCTAGGTATTTTTTTACAACCTGCGATCTTAGTTTTCTATAGGTACAAATATCAGAGAATTCTTTCACCCAGGAATGAACTGAACTTTTAGAAATCTTAACCTTAAACCGGCGATTAACATATCGAGCAGATTCCTCCAGCGTGCTTCCCAGGTTATAATGGGTGATAGCACTTGTAATTACATGTGGACTATATGTCTTTTCTTTCAATCCTTTATCTCTGAATCTTTTCCGACAATCCTTGCAGTAATAGATCTGTGCATCACCATAGCGACCATATTTGATAACATTCCCACTACATAATGGACATTTCACTAGTTCTTCCATATTTTTACTCACCCTTACAATAATAATTCTCTATTTATCACGCTCTCATAAGATAGCAAGGAGCTCATAGAAACAAATATAAATACAGCTTTTTATATTTTTCATCTAAAAAAATTTAAAAAAACTCGCCTATTCTATAACTTTCCTTTGTCTTTTTACTAAAAAAATGTTCACCCACTTATCCTGTTTATGTTTTTATCAAGGCAAATAACCCTATGTTTTTTCGCTGTTTCAAAGGCTTTTTTATCAAAACCACTCTTAGAAATAACAAACAATTTTTTCTTCTTTGATGCAAAACTACTTTTTTCTACCTTGCCAACGAAACCAATAATGTCTTTGATATTAACCGATTTGTTCCTCCATTTAACCTCGAAAATATACATTTCACCCTTTTTTTCACCAATGAGGTCAAGCTCTATTTGACCATCAGATGATGTATACTGTTTCAACATGACTCCAAATTTTTTCCCAAGTCGAGCCTTGAACTCGTATTCCTTAGCTTTACCAAGTTCTGTTGATGCCCTGACATATTTTTCCTGCAGTTCTGAAAACATCCTTTCGAAAATTTTTTTATCTTTCAGCATCAACTTATCTAGTCCAAGATAAAGCTTGTTGATCCAGCCTTCGAAAAGAGGATCTCTAATTCGATACAGGTTGCCATCCCGCAAAATCAAATCTGTTTTAAGAAGTGCTTTCACATAGCTGTATGCCTCACCACTTGGCATATTCATATGATGGGAAATACCAGAAAGTGTATCTGGTTGTTGAGAAAGATAAAGCAGCATCTTCTTGTATAACTCCTTGTTTGTAAACCTAGATAAAGAAACATCTATCAGGTATTCAAAATGCTCATTAATCTTACCTGTTTCACCAAAGAGTTCCTCAAGGATACAATATTTTACAATACCCTCATACAACTCCTTTTGTACAGCATATTCTTGAATAATACGTTCACCTATGGCAGTGATATAATAGGGTTGACCACCTGTAAAATCATGAAGGATGTTCTTTTGTGCATCATCTAAGCCCATTGGCAACAATTCTTCTATCAACTCATGACTGCTACCTCGGTCGAATCCTGCCAACTTCATTTTTTTGAACTGCCCAAAAAACGGGTTTTTATATCCAAAAAGTTCCTCAAAAACCGTGAAAACTGAGCCTGAAACCCAATAGTTTACATCCTTTTGTTTTTCAGTTACAGCTCGCATTATTTTTAAAATGTGTTTATGGACATTCAAAATTTCTTGAAATTCATCTATCAAGTATATTACTTTGAAATTGTGTTTTTCCGCGATTTTTTCAGGAAAAGAAAAAATCATGTTAAGCACAGCTGTTTCATCTATCTTTCTTTGGCCAAGTATATTAGATATTTTTGTTACATATGCTCCTTCCATGTCACCAATTTTTGCAGCTAAAACCAACAGTTCATCCCATGTAACTGGTTTTTCAGTTTTCTTATTTTTACTAGTTAGTGTATAAAGGATTTCAATTATGAACTGTTTAGAAAAATTGTTTAAATCAGGCACAATTTTTTGCATGTTGAAGTAAGGAATCAGTAATTTGCCCCCATCTTTCCTCTCCTTGAATTTTAAAAGAATCTCTGTTTTACCAATTCTCCTTAAGCCGAACAAAGCAAGATTTATTCGTCTACCACTCTTGATGTAATCCCAGTAACTGTCTAGTATGCTTAATTCCTTTTTACGATTTACAAACACCAACATCACCTAATCAGATTATACATAATCATGTTATGCATAAGTTGTTTATAAAACATTCGATATGCTGTAAATATCAACAATCCATTTCCCAGAATCCAAGATCTATTTTATTTATAAATGTGTCGATAACACTCGACAATAATTGTTTATTTTCGTCTATATTCATAAACAAAAAACATCTATCACTTTTACCAATTCCTGTTTCAGCAGAAAAACTAGGTTTGCCTCCGGATGAGGAAAGTATTTTTGATCTCCTTGATAAAAAGAAGATTTTAGATGAAAAGCTATGTGCAGAGCAAAGGAGATGAAGGGTTTTAGAAATATTCTTATCCATAGATATGCGGATGTGGATAACGAACTTGTATACCACAATTTAAAAGATCATCTTACTGATTTTTATGACTTTGAAGAATCAGTCAAAGCATAAACAATGTTAACAACAATACACAACACATTCAAACAACAAAGAAAACCATCATAACCACAGTCTCTTCCAGTATTCGAGACCTACCTTCAACCCCCTTCTTCTTATCTAGGGCTTACTCTCGTTCAGAATCCATGGCTTAACAAATACAATGATTTTAGTATGCGATGAACAATGCAAAAGTTTTGCATATATAAAAGATATCTTTTCCAGATTGAATTGTGCAAACTATCTGGTAGAAGAAACTTACCATACCTATCGTAACATTGATTGAAACGTTATTTGAAACGATTCGTTAAATTTATAAACGTGTCAATAACAATCGACAATAATTGTTTATTCTAGTCTATATTTATAGACAAAAAACCAAATCTACACCAACAACCTAGCCACCCAAACTCTAAACCAGCATTACTATTACAACTAAACACAATGCCAACTTTATCTTACTAAAATTAAATCCTAGTTTAATGTTTAATAATAGTCATACTAAAATCGAACTCTAATTCAAAAAAAGTAAAAAACTCAAACTAAACTAATACTAGGCTTCCTACTATAAACAACAAAAACAAACAACGCAGACAACAACAAAGAAAACAAAAACCAAGCAAAAACACCACTATTATTCAACCAAACACCCATATACCCAACCAAAGAAACCTTCAAAGGACTACCACCAACATCTACAACCCTACCTAACAAATGATCACTACGAACATACGGCTCCGACAACCCCGGCTTATTTTGATCATTCCACTCATTAGCGTCACCCCTCGTACCCAACATCAAAACACCACTATCATCAGCCACAACCTCTGTAACACGATGAGCAATCAACCTCTCACCAGACCAACCCATATAACTCTTAAAAACCACTACATCCCCAACACTCACATCTTCTATACCCATAGGAGTCCAAGCAACAACATCACCCTCCTCCAAAGTAGGACTCATAGAACCACTAGCAATAACAGCCACAGGCAAATAAACATCAGGCACTAGAGAAAAAACAAGCACCACCAATAATAAAATCGTAGATATGAAAAAAACATGCCTAACAAACTTTGAAATACTAACCTTTATGAGACATCCCATCCTGAGTACAAACTATGTATATATTTTTAGATATACATATATGTATGTAATGATTAACAATTACTATGGTAATTACTATACTGATTTGTGCTGAAATTCTACTTCATAAACTATCTTCTAGGACCACCGATGAATATCCACTCATACCCACGATACGACACCAACGACATCCCCCGGGTACAACGTGAATCGTATAATCGCCAGCATTCACAAACTATAAACATCATTATCATTAACACCCTGAGCTATAAAACAAAAGAAAAAATCCCAGAGCTTCAATATATTATCCAGATGATTTAATCCGATTTTGATATCCTCAATAAAGCCATTAATTACGAGAGAGCATCTAAGGTCTCTCTAATTTTATCTCTAAACTCGTCAATACTTCCTTCATTTGAAACCACAATATCCGCAGAAGCCATCACCGTACCCATACCCCAACGAACCTCACGACGATCACGCTCTTCAACATCAGACAAATCCCCGCTATCATCCTCTCTACCGCGCAACAAAGCACGCTTCCTACGAGTATCCACAGAAGCATCCACAGCAACCACTACAAAATCCTCACTCAACTCCTGCTTAAAAACATCGATTTCCTCAACATTCCGTATACCATCAATTACAACACAATCCGTTTCACCCATAGACTTAATTTTATCCACAGTTCTCTGCGCCCAGATACCTTTGCCACATTCCTGGCGCATACTATCTGCAACACTTCCCACATTCTCATCAGTCAACGCGAGACCACGACTAGTCACCTCCTCCCAGATTACCTCACCCATCCGAATCACCGGAAAACCCGATTCCCTTGCAATCTTCACCGCTTCAGTCTTCCCAGAAAAAGGCATACCTGTAAACCCTATTACCTTCATTTATCTACCACCCACATAGATAATAGTGCAGGGGGAGCGATTCGAACGCTCGGAGGCCTACGCCACAGGGTCTCTTAGTGCTAAGGCACACCTGTAAGCACACCTAAGCCCTGCCCCTTAGACCAGGCTCGGGTACCCCTGCAAACATATTTGAGCACCACTAATATACATATCACTCAAAAACCTTTTTGAAAAAACCTCAAAGTCCAAACTAGATAATCCTATTTGTTTTTACCAGAAAGAAGCTTAGGACCACCAAATTTCGCATAACAATCGGAACAAAAACGACGAGCAATAAGAGAATGAAGATGCTCACTAACACCCTCCTCCTGATGATAAACACTGCCAACAAGTATCTCATTATTACAGTTATTACAAACCTTAAGAAACTTCGCAACCTTTTTAACAAGACGTGTCTCAATTTCCCTTTCCATTTATACAACTCCCCAATTTCTTCATTTATTATGAGCTTTATAATATTTTTCTTCAATTTATTGATTTACACTTTCATTAAATTGATTATAGGTACTAAATTTAAGTATAAGTAACAGTATTCACGAAAGATATCGCAAACATATGGCGGTGGATAAGGCTACCCATCATAGCGAGCATACATCAATATTTTGATGATGCCTATAAGGGTGGGGTAGCCAGGAGATCCCGACGGGCCCATAACCCGTAGATCAGTGGTTCAAATCCACTCCCCGCTACTACCATTTTTGAAAACCAGATCAGGGATGAATTTTAATAAAAAAAGAATGTTCTAGGTTTTAGTGACTAACAACACAAAGCGATTCTGGGAGATAGATCTTTTACGCGGCATCGCCGTTATAATGATGATAATTTTCCACATCCTATATGATCTAAACTATTTCAACATCTACAAACTAGAATTATACTCCGGCCTCTTTCTATTGATTTTCTATCCATTTGCTATGGTATTCCTCCTTTTAGTAGGAGTTTCATTGACGCTCAGTTATTCAAAAGCAAATAAAAAATTAACGAAAAAACAACTCCAACTCAAATATCTAAAAAGAGGTTTGAAGATCTTTGGATTAGGAATGTTGATAACACTTGCTACATGGATATACCTAAAGGAGGGTTTTATCATTTTTGGAGTGCTACATTGCATCGGAATATCAATTATCCTAGCACATTATTTTATACAACTTCGCTATCAAAACCTCATATTAGGCGCTACTTTCATCCTGATAGGAATATTACTAAAAAATTTCACATTTGATTTCTACTGGCTAGTCTGGCTAGGTTTCATACCGTCTAACTTTTACACAGTTGACTATTTCCCATTACTCCCATGGCTCGGAGTCGTTTTAATCGGAATATTCCTAGGCAATAGTTTATATCCAAACCATAAAAGAAGATTTCATTTGAAAGACTACACAGATTTCATCTTTGTCAGATTCATTTGTTTCCTAGGAAGAAACTCATTAATAATCTATTTTGCGCATCAACCAATACTTATAGGGTTTATCCATCTCTTCCTATTATAAAAATTTCAAAACTTTATCCCCAGTTTTGGTACCTCAACACCACTTCCTTTTCCAATTCTACCAACGACTTTGACTTCACCAGGAGAATATTTTTCTAGAATCATTATTGCATCATCAACATCCTCTTCTGATACAATCACGGCAAATCCCATGCCCATGTTGAACGTTTGATACATCTCCTCATCCTCGATGTCTCCCTGTTCTTGTAGAAAATTGAATATAGGCTGCGGTTCAAACGGATCTTCAATAACATATTTCACGTTTTTATTCAACCTAGGTAGATTCCTTAGTCCACCACCAGTTATATGTGCCAATCCATGAACTTTTACTTTTTTCAAAAGCCCTAGTATTTCTTTTACATAAATCCGGGTTGGCGTTAGAAAGACTTCACCGATTGTTTTACTCGGGTATATTCCACCCGGGAATTTATCTTTATAAGACAGGTTTGAACGTTCGATGATTTTTCTTGCAAGAGTATATCCATTAGAATGAATGCCGCTACTTTTCAACCCAATGACTATATCGCCAGGAGAAATCTTATCACCTGTGATGGCATCTCTTTTTTTTACGTAGGCAAGGCAGGTCCCTGCAAGATCAAAACCTTTAACAATTTCAGGTAGAGATGCTGTTTCTCCGCCAATGATAGAAATGTTAGATAGTTTTGCGCCTTTTTCCAATCCTTTGCCTATCTCTCTTGTTATCTCTGGCTTTGGGTCATCTATCGCTAGATAATCGACAAATGCAAGTGGTTCTGCTCCTACACAGAGAGCATCATTGACATTCATTGCGATACAGTCGATACCTACCGTGTCCCATTTCTCTAATTCAGATGCGATTTTTACTTTGCTACCAACACCATCAGTACATAATACCAAGGCGAGTTCCCCGAATTCTATCATCCCCGCGTAGTGCCCACCAAGTGGTTTACCGACTCCTTTTCTATGTGATTTAATACTCGAAAGTATTCCTTTTATCGCTTGTTCCTCCTTATCAATATCAACACCCGTTTCTTTATATGTCATTTTCTTCAAAGATATCGCCCCATATGGGATATATCGCTAAAACAGTATCGTTATGATAAACTTTTTGAAGGGTGACTCTCTTGTAGGTTTACCGTGAAAAAAATATCAGATATGGGGGAAAGAAAAGCCGTAGACTTTATTTCCAACATTCTCTCTAAAGGAAACGCAGCAGTTGGAATAGGTGACGACTGTGCCGCTCTCGACTTCGGAGAAGATTACCTACTTATTTCTACAGATATGATCTCAGAAGAAACACATATTCCTAAAACTATGACGCCATGGCAAATCGGATGGTTCATAGTCGCAATCAACCTCAGCGATATAGCAGCTAAAGGAGGAAGACCCCTTGGCTTGGTTTTATCCCTTGGATTACCAAAAGACACAACCGACTTACTCCTCGAGGAACTAAACGAAGGTGCAGACAAGTGCGCAACCACATATAACACATCAATAATCGGAGGAGACACCAAAGAAAACCCGAATATAACTGTTTCCGGAACAGCTTTTGGTACAGTTAAAAAAGATGAGTTCATGCCACGAAAAGGTGCCAAACCCACGGACATCGTAGCCATAACAGGAACATTAGGTAAGGCTGGTGCAGGATATTATGCAACACAGCACAACATAGAAGACAAAAAAATACTAAAAGGGTTGCTAGAACCAAAACCAAAACTACAAGAAGGGATAGCACTAGCTAAAGAAAGAATTGTAACATCATGTATGGATATCTCAGACGGATTATCCTCATCACTCTACCAACTCCAGGAGCTAAATAACATAGGTTTTGAAATAGATCAGGAAAAAATCCCACTATCACCAAATTTACTTAAACTTTCTGAAGAAGACAGAAGTATAGATGTTTATGATTATGGTTTACATTTCGGCGGTGATTACGAACTCTTATTGACTATTCCCCAAGGTGAATTTGAAAAAGCGCAAAAAACCGTAGAAAAAACAGGTAATTCTCTTACATGTATTGGAAGAGTAACAAAAGATAACAAGATCTATATCGTTTATGAAGGTATTAAGAAAATACTACCTAACAAAGGATATGAACATTTTAAAAAGTTTAACTTTTAACATCGATCTCGGTTTTTTTATTATGGGTAAGACTTGTTAAATAAAGGTTTTAAAGGAGAAACAATAGAATTTCTATATGGTACACCATGGATAAGAAGATCATTGCGGTATTACTAGTTGTTTCAGTGACATTGCCATTACTTGCAGGATGCATAGGCGAGGATAGAGCAGATAATGAGAAACCGTCGGTGGAGATAAACTATCCTCGTGATAGGATGGCTGTTTCTAATATTGTTATGATAAGTGGTAATGCTTCTGATCCAGATGGTGATGATACCTTAGTGCGTGTAGAGGTGATGATAGATGATGATGAATGGAATATTGCTGAGGATACTACAAAATGGAGTTATGATTGGAGGACCTACGAGATTGATGATGGCTTGTATATTGTACATGTGCGTTCTTGGGATGGCACAAGTTATTCAGATGTTGAAGAGATAACTGTAAGAGTTGATAACCCAGAGACCGTAGAGTCAGATGCACATCGATGGGCGGTTTTTATTGGCGCTGCTAATTTCCCAGTTGACAATGAAAGCAAGCTTGGTAACGGTGGACTATATTTGGCGGAGGAGATGGCTGAATATTTTATAAGAGAATACGGTTATGCGACATCTAACATTATTCTTCTCTTTGACGATGGATGGCTACGTGGAGATAACGGTTATGGTGCTAGGATAAAAACATTGCAGGAACGCAGGCATGAGTATGATATAAACTATGGTGGTGCTACAAGGGAAAATGTGCTAGCGAGTATAAACTATGTTATTAAAGAGTCAAACAAGTATGATGACAGCGAGGTTTTCATCTGGGTGTTCAGTCATGGATATGGTGATCAGAATAACACGTTAACAGGTGGAAAAATATTAGAAAATAGCGCAGTCTTCTTATGGGATGGTGTACTCGTCGATCAGGAACTAGGAGATGCCTTATCTGGTTTAAAATCAAAGAAGACATGTGTCATTGTTGATGCCTGTTTTAGCGGTGGATTTGCTGATAAAACAATCTATAATCTCCCGACGTTTTTCCTCCTGCAGTCAAGTATTCCACGCTCTGGTAGGGTTGTAATATCTGGTGCAAGCAAATTCAGATCAGGATATGCTAGTACAACCCAAGGGCCATTATTTACACTATTGTGGTTTGATGGATTCAAAACTGGGAAGGCTGATGGATTTAGACCAGGAATCATGAAATCCGGTAGGCCGACAAGACTTAGAATTTTCAAGGATGGAAAGATCTCTGTTGAGGAGGCATTTTACTACGCCCGTTATATATTGAGGACAGAAGAAAATCTTAAGGATTACAAAAAGATGGAACCGCAGATTAATGATCAATATCCCCATAGAGGCCCATTGCGTAGCCTGGGGGGGATGCTGCTCGGCTGCTAAGTAAGGTTAATAAACCCGTGTTTTGTATTAGAATCTTGTAATGAAAAAAGACGCAAGATTTTGGAAATCAATTGGAGACAGAAAAATTCAATGTCATCTTTGTCCGCATAATTGTAAAATAAATGATGATAAACTTGGGATATGCAGCGTGCGTAAAAATGAAAACGGGAAACTATACACGTTGATATATGGTTCCTGCTCTTCAATAGCTGCAGATCCTATAGAGAAAAAACCATTATATCATTTTCATCCAGGTACAAACGCGCTTTCACTAGGGACCGTAGGATGTAATTTTAAATGTGAACACTGTCAGAATTACAGTATTTCAACAGCTACGCCAGATTATTTCTACATCAGAGAAGTTATGCCAGAGGAAGCAGTTGAACTTGCACGAAGATACGGCTGTCAGGGTATTGCTTGGACTTATAATGAACCTAGTATTTGGCATGAATATAGCTTTGATTCTGCGAAATTGGCAAAAAAAGCTGGTCTGTATACAGTCTATGTTAGCAATGGATATATCAACGAAGAACCACTACGGGAGATTTCCCCTTTTTTGGATGCAATGAATGTCGATGTTAAAGCGTTTAATGATGATTTCTATAAAAAAATATGCAAAGCACGATTAACGCCTGTAATTGAGACATGTGAACGTGCAAAAGATCTAGGGATACACCTAGAGGTGACTTATCTTGTGATACCTGGTTACAATGATTCAATTGACGAACTTAAAAAGTTCTGTAACTGGGTTGTTGAAAAACTAGGCGACGTTACACCTGTGCATTTTTCACGTTTTCACCCTGACTATAAGATGACCAATGTCCCTATGACGCCTTTAGAGACGCTGCTAAAAGCATATGATGTTGCAAAGGAAGCTGGTGTTTTATATCCATATCTAGGTAATGTTCCTCATGGTGATTACGACAATACTATCTGTCCAAACTGTGGGGCTGTATGTATCGAGAGATATGGTTATTCTATAAGTTTAACTGGTGTTAAAGAAGGCAAATGTGTCAAATGCGGTAATATTATTCCCATAGTAGCTGATAAATATAAAAAACAAAAAATTTAATAAAGGGAAAATGTATATAATACTATAAAAAAATATAAAAAGGGAAAAGTTAATAAAGGGGAAAATATACTTATAATTATAGAAAAATAAAATTAAAAAATAAAAAATAAAAGAAAAATAAAGGTGAATAAATATGAATCTAAGAAGAAGTGACAAGATAATTGCAGTAGCAGGAATTGTAATATTGATCATTGCAGTAATTGCAATTGTTGCTTATTATGTCTCAATTGAAGAAACTCCAGAGGAAGAAGTGCTACCAGAATTGGAAACCTTTTATGTTACTTGGACTATAGAAACAGGGGAAACATCTATAGACGGAACGGCTGAAAAAGTCTATAATAAACCTTTCCCTGTTATGGCACCACCTGGGAGTGTGTTAACTAGTGTAGACTTTCGACTCACTTGGCAGGATGATTACACCACTGGTATTCTACCAATACTTCCAAGATTCCAAGATACCTTAAAAGCAGAGGTATCTCTAGAGGGTGGTGAACCTCAACCTCACACGAGCACAGGAGGCTGTAAGAACGAATCACTTCTATTCAGTGTGAACGATATACCCATGATTGACTCAGTAGAAGCAGAAGATATCTATGAGGCAGAGGAAATAATTAATGAAATGATTTTCGGTCAGGATAGTGCATCCTTTGACGTAAAAGTAACTGTAACCATTGGAGAGAAAATCCGTAGACCTTTGATGTATTTGAGAGATAAGGGAAACAGTTTCAAATTTGATGTAGTTTATGAGTATTGCTATCCGGAGTTAGAGGGTGGATACGAAGAAGATTATGATGGCGGTGAAGGTGATGGTGGCGGAGAGGGTTCCAGCTATCAGAGCATGGTGGGTCTGATTTATCTTAAAAACCTTTGTTACGGAAGAAACTGGATATAATACTAAAGTTATTATATTATTTTGAAACGCAGAAGCGCTCCAACGCCACCGATTCCTTCAAATTTTTTTCCACTTTCATGCATAGTATTAATTATAGTGAATTTGCTGTTGTTTTGTCTCGCAAGTTTTAGAAATTGTTCTCCTTTTTCTGTTCGAATCAATGTATCTGATATAATGAGCCTTTCTACTGCCCCGTTGACCAAAGCGTTTTTCACCTCTTTTTCTCCATAGGTCACCAGCCCGTCTTTTTTAATTTCTTCAAACAATTTTTCAACGAGTTGTGTCTCAAATACTACTCTATTCTCCTTAGTGATTTTTTCTACTATACCCACCTTTATCGCTTCTTGAACACCGTTCATACCAGCGGAGCCTGTACTATGAGAATAACATTTTTCAAAAAACAAAGGCTCCTTTGTTTTCCCGTAATCTATAAAATGTTCTCTTGTAAAACCAGGACCTACGACAACAAGCGGAGAACTCTCAGCCTTATTGGTTTTAACTACAGACAGTATCTCACCGAAATACTCCTTCTCATTATCAATGCTCTCGTACATTTTACCAGATCTCTTAGAATCTATATCTGCAATCCACTGAACACCACTCTGCCTAAGAACCGCAATAGTAGCATTATCCTCGTCTAACGATACAAAAGTAACCAAGGGTTGACTACGGAGTTTAACAGCTTCATCTATCCGCTCCAACTGATACGGTTTCCATTCTTCTTTTACAATAGAAATTTTATCCATTTTATCAGCGTCAACATTCAAAGTATGAAACGACCCGAGGTCCTGAGGACCCTCCTCTATAGTTCCATGTACACGCAACCTATCTGAAAACTCGTGGAATCTAATTTCCTTCACTCTAACTCCAAGCTTCATACGTTTCTTCTCAGCCTTCTTAGACCGAATTTTATCATCCTTCCCCTCTTCAGCACTTCTAAAGGTAACCGCACGAACAAGATCGCCCTCCTCAATAATATTATAGAGATGCCAGATATCATCAAGATTCTCAGGTATAAGTTTGATTTCACCGTGTTTAAGATCCTTAAATACGACTCTCATAATAACTCAGCCACCATCGTTATTTTAATTTTAAACCTACTGTTTCAATAACTGTTACATTTCCAGGTGGAAGAACCCTCATAATATGATCAACAGGTACATCAAAAACATTTGCAAGTTTACCTGCTATAACACTCTTTTTCATATCACCAGGAGTCAAAACAACATATTTACTTGATCTTCTTCTAATAGCATCTAACGGACCACCCATAATCTTCTTCACGTCATCTATCACAATCTCTCCAATACCCAATTCCAGTTTACAACGGTAATAATTTCTCTTTCCTCTTATGACAAAGGCCCCTTTCTGAAGAAACTCCCCACTCCCTGGGGTCTTACTCACCTGCTCAGGAAGAACCCAATATGCAGTTGCCTCAGCAAACTGATTCCAAGCCCTTGAATAAATAGCTGCAAAAATACAAACTTCCTCCAATGCTTTCTCAGATATCAGAATCTTATTATCATTCCAATCTCTACTTTTAATTACACAACTTGGTGCACCATGAACATCAGCATGGGCATATCGATCACCCGAGTCAAGATACTTTTTAACAACCAACTCGTTACTCTTAGCATCCCTACCACCAACAACAACATTCCCCTCACTAGAAATAAACCACCGGAAACGTTCAAACCAAAAAACCTTACTACTTAATGCCTTTGTTTCTCTCTTTTCCTCTACAACAACTTGCTCTTTAACAGATTCAATCAACTTCTTTGTTTCTTCAATCGACTTCTTCGCTCCCATTAGCTTATTTTTTAATCTCTTGTTATCGTCATACGCCTTCTCAGCATTCTCAGCAACAGTCTTCCGGAAATCAAGTTTCACATCAAAAACTCTACCACCCGTGTCCTGAAGATAAACCACCAGCCTATTAGATAAAGGATCAAACTCTTTAACCATATCTTTCTGATTAATCTCCCTTATCTTGTCCTCTTTGTCCTTAAACTGAAGAACCCTGGAGATTTCCTCTATTAATTCTTCACACTTTTGAAAATTAAAATAAATAAGATCTCCCTCAAACTTTTTACGCTGAATCTTCTCCCCCAAGTCCGACACAGCTTCCTCTTGCTGCTTAAGCTGACGATGTAGTTTTTCAATCTCCTTTTTTGACTTACTCAACTCTGGCTTTTCTGGTTGTTTAACACTAATAAAATTCTGCAAGCCTCTTATGAAAGTAACTGTTTCCTCAAAATCCACTTTTTCATAACTTCTAAACTCGAAAGGTAGAATATCCACAGCTTTTCCATCTTTTTTAACTAAAACTGGTTGAAAATCCCTGTTTTTAAACAACTCTAAAAAACCTGATAACGCGAAAAAAACTCTTTTAATGTTTTTTTCATCCAAAACCTTTATCTTAATATTTTTTTCAATACCAGCTCTTTCACATATCTCCTCGGCATAAAATCCGCCTAGATTAACATTAACAGCTAGCGTTCTTACAAGATCTGTTTTACTTTTTTTCAATAAATCCATGAAATCTTCTAAGGTTAAAATAAACGGGTTGATTTGACTAGGAGGTGGACTATAAGATTCATGTGTTTTTATCGTGCGATGTGCCCAACGTTGAGAGATAAGAGGAAAAATAATTTCACCATATGGGTTCACAAGAATTATATTGCCATCTGAGAAAAACTCAATTATAAGAACATAATCCCCTTCTTTCCTGCTAATTTTAAGTTTTATAATCCTGTCAAACTCATGCTGCGTTATTTCTGTTATTCTTCCATTTAGAAGATATTTTCTCAGAGTCATTGCAAATGTTGTAGGTTTTGTAGGTGTCTCAAATTGTTTTTTAGTGAGGCACATTAGCTCGCCGTTTCTTACAAATATATTTTCTTTTTGTTTTGTGTTAATATTTTTAACTCTAATAAGTAACTCGTCACGAGATAGTTGATATATATTATCTATGTAACTCCCTAATAATTCTTGGAGTTCTGAAACAATTACATAGATATCAAATGATGAAAGTTGCCTTTGCATTTTATAGGAGATATAATTTATATCATTAAAAAAGGATGCCATTCGCAGCATATTCAAAAGAAAAAAAGAGAGGAGAGGATGGGATGGGAAGGAATGGGATGAGCCTAATTATGTGGCAGAAATGCCAGCACACCTTAGGGGCTGGCATGTCCCCCATATCTCACGTCATTCTAATACCAGGTAAGGATTTTGTTGTTTATATATGTAAAACGGGGGTCATTGAAAGTATTCATTGGCTTTGTCTCAAAAGTATTCGTTTAATTAGACATTCTAGAGGTTGTCTGAGTGGATCTCCGCTATACCCTTCATATATCGGGTTACATACCATCTAGCTTCTTCTATATCGTCAAAATAAACTCTCTGATTATATTGATTTATCACCCAATATTTGCCTTTCCCCATCTTACAGCCTCTAATCTTAATAATACTTGATATTATTAAATGTTATTAAATAGTATAGAATTTAATTATAATCGTATGAATACCTAAACGAAAACCATGGCATATTCAAGAATCAATATAACACTACCAAAAGAGACGTTAGAAAAACTTAAAAAAGCAGCGAAAGAAGAAAACCGTAATCTATCAAATATGGTTGCTCAGATGATCGAGCAATATAAAAAACAGAAATAGTTTCGAGACAATGCCGTATTCATTCTGTGAAATACTTTTACTGACCTGTAGAAAAGGGTTATATTATATCAAATCGATCAAAATCTGTTAAACATGCCAAAAACAGGTGTTGCAAATCTCCCATTACATCCAGGTAAAGCACCAAGATGGCTGTTTAAACGAATGGTTCAGTTATCTAAGGGTATAATCGAGGTTATATCCTATGAATATGGTAAAGATGAGTTTTTACGTAGAATATCTGATCCTTTTTGGTTTCAAGCTCTTTCTTGTGTTTTAGGATTCGACTGGAATTCTAGCGGTACGACTACTGTGACTTGTGGTGCTTTGAAAGAAGCAGTTAAACAAGGTGAATATGGTTTTTCTATAGCTGGTGGCAAAGGAAAAGCATCAAGAAAAACACTTCAACAGATCGAAGAGATTGGAGAGCACTATAATTTTTCAACTTCAAAAATTGAGGAATTACAATATTCCAGTAGAATGGCTGCTAAGATAGATAACACGGCGGTACAGGATGGACACAATTTGTATCATCATGTTTTCTTATTTTCTGAAAGTGGCCTATGGGGTGTTATTCAGCAGGGTATGAATTCTGAAACTAATTATGCTCGTCGTTATCATTGGTTCTCTGAACATGTTGACAGTTTTGTGTGTGAACCACATAATGCTATATTAGGAGATCTGCGTCAGGAGAAGGTATTGGATATGACTGCTAGGCAAAGTGAATCTGCTCAGAAGATATCTGTTGATATTGTTAATGATAACCCTAGGCATCTAAGGAGAGATTGGGCAGAGTTAACAAGGCCACAAAATCAGACAACGTTAGATAATTGGATATTATCTAAGCAGAAAAATAAACCCATTGAGTATTTAACTATGCCCAAGGCTATAAACTGGGTTAAAATGAGAGAGATCTATGATTTTCAGCCTAAAAACTATGAAGAACTCCTTGTAATAAAAGGCGTTGGACCCAACACCGTCAGAGCGTTAGCTTTGATTTCTGATCTAATATACGGCGAGAAACCATCATGGAAAGACCCTATAAAATACAGCTTCACAGTAGGAGGGAAAGATGGCGTACCATTTCCTGTGGATCGTAAGGCGATGGATGAAGCGACAGAGATTATTAGAATGGGTGTTAAACAAGCGAGAATAGATGACAAAGAAAGACTTCACGCGCTTAGAAGATTACATAGTTTCTGCAAAGTCTAAAAAAATTGTATGATGGGCCCGGCAGGATTTGAACCTGCGACCAACTGGTTATGAGCCAGTCGCTCCACCAGTCTAAGCTACGAGCCCCTTTAGAAAGTTTTAGAGCATAATACGATTTCTACTACTTAAAATTTAGAGATTGAAAAATAGAATAATCTAATACTAAACTAATTGCAAGTGAAAGTAACTATTTTTTTTATTCTTCCTCTTCCTCTAGCATAGACTTCCAGAACGACAACAACTCCTTATTCAACTCTCCCGTCCACAATAAAAAACTCAGGTCTTCCTCAGAGGAAACTTTTTTGTTTTTATTTATATTACCCAATTCTCCGCACCTGCCTTCCGTACACCTACGATAATAATATTTGTTAATAATATTATATATATTTGTTGTGTCAAAATGTCAATATGACAAAATACCTCTTGTCTATGGGGTAAAGTTCATTAATCGATATAGGTTCAATTGTGGTATAATATGGTGGAGTTATCAATATTAGCAAAATATCCGTTCCTGAACGACTCTAAAGTTTATGTCAAGGATAATGCTCCTTCTATGGAAGAATTATTAGATGACCCGTTATATGAACGTGCCCGAGTGATTGGTGTAGAACGACTTGATAACGCTTTTAAAGACAGAGATGTAGGAAATCGGAGTTTAGCAACGGAATCTGATTGCGTAATGGAGCTCCTTTCATATCCAATAGCAAGGATGATGGCAGTATGCATCGATGATACATATTTCAAAAGACGATATGCATTGGGTGAAGCTGTTCACGCTTATAAGAATTTGATAGATGAGTCAACTTCTTTTCTTCTTTATATCGCAAAGGAATTCAATTTGAACGTAAAATTTTCAGAGGATGCAAACAAATTCAGTATACATTTCACTGATTATCTCCGTAATGCTCCTACGAGATACAAGGAGTGGAAAATGATAAACAGAGAGATGAAGGATGGATACATCATGATATCTCATAAAGATTTTGCAAGATTGATTCAGGAGGCATTAAGAACGAGAATTAACAACGAACTTGACAGTAGGAGATACAATCAGGCCATATACAACACGTTTTCATCAGATATCAAGAGAATCCAAAACACGGTATTGATGCATAGGAAAAAAATAGAGGCGACTCCAGTGGGGAAATTGAGTGTTGAAAAACTACCGCCATGCATGAAAGATATACTAGCAGCTATACAATCCGGTGAAAACGTTCCACATATGGGGCGGTTTGCACTTGTAGCCTTTTTAAACTCGCTTAAACTAAGTGCGAACGATATACTTAAAGTATTCAGCAGTGCACCAGATTATGAGGAGGAAAAAACCAGGTACCAGGTAGAACACATAACTGGGATCACCTCGTCAACAGCATATACACCGCCAGGGTGTGACAAGATGCGTACCTATGGTATATGCCCAGTGGATAAAATAGATGATCTATGTAAAACGAAGAGGCATCCTCTAAGCTATTATCAGGCTAAATGGAAGAAAAACAAAGAAGAGTGAGATTGCATGAAACATTTTGTTACCTTTGAAGGAATCGATGGATCAGGCAAATCTACCATATCAAAACTTGTTTACAAAAAACTAAAATCCCAGGGGTATGACGTTGTTTTAACTTATGAGCCCACTGATACATGGATTGGTAAACAGGTTCAAAAATGTATAGAGACCAATGTTGATCCATTTGTAACCGCTTTTACTTTTATAGCTGATCGTATAGAACATGGGAAACAGATTCAAAAATGGTTAGACGGGGGCAAAATTGTTCTCTGTGATCGTTATGCAGAATCGACCTATGCATATCAGGGTGCGCAACTGCAAGATATGATGAGAGACTCGATAAAGTGGTTGAAAGAACTGTCTAAAGGTCGTATTCCTATTGCTGATAGAACATTTGTTTTTGTAATAGATCCTAAGGAATCTCTTGCTCGTATCCAACACAGGGGTAAATTGATTCCTTTTGAGCGATTGTCTTTCCTAGGAAGAGTACATGAGAATTATCTGAAATTGGTAGTAGGAAAACGTTTTATGAAACTTGATGCGACAAAAAAGGTAGAAGAAATTGTTAGCATTTGTTATGAGGATATTGTATCTTACTAATATTTTTTAATTAAGGTTTTTTTAATATTCTCAGGGGTTTTTTTAGTAGTAAATTCTTTTTATTTGGGTTTTTTGTAATTTTTTCATTCCGGCAAATTTACACGAAAGTTTTAAATAACATCACTTACAGAGTATAACGTGTCACGTTGTGACGCTAAAATGGAAGGTGAGGAGAAGATGAGGAGAAAAAAACTAATAAAATCTGACGCGAGAAATGAGGTTTATAATGGCTATTGGTATGCCATCGGTGCTGATAGAAACAACCTATATAAACAGATGGAGGAGGTGTACTAGATGAGAAAGAAAAATACTGTGATAACGTTATCTAGTCTCATAATTATAGTTTTGTTTATCGGCACAGCTATGATACCTGTATTTGCTGGTTCACTAAGTCTTAGTAAGACTGAGAAAGTAGAAGCCGATTCAGCGTCTGGTTCAGAGACTGACTCAAAAGTTATAAATGAGCCTGAGAAAGTAGAACCTGAACCAGCAGTGGAAGAATCTGAACCGATGGTTGCTGATGGAGGATGTTCATCTTGTGGAGGTTCCACGCAACCAACTGGAACAACTGGTGGTTCAAACCCAGAAGAAGCTGTTGGACAACCCCAAGACCCACCAGGTGGTGAACCCTGTGGCTGTGTTGAGGCGGTTACATATGCGCTCAACTATGCTAAGGAACAAGAATGGGAAAATAGACCCAAATATGGAGACTATGTAGCTCTATACCCTCTAAGACCGGTAAAGGCGCTTTTCCTGTGGATTAACGGAACAAGAGCATGGCTTGGAGATCTCGCAAGTGCAATTAATGTAGGTTTCCAACATAAAGACTATATTCCTGGTTTCAACGTTGTAAAAGCAATAACAGAAGCATTTGATTTCACAGTAAACGAAATACTAGAGCTTCTTAACTTAATACCATTCCCAACTATCGAAGCGATTATGGCATTATCAGAATTATTCCTAGTATTCCCTGTTAGAGCTCTTGCATACTTTATAATACTATGTTTTAGCGATGACGGCGGCAACAACGGTGAAATATTGGAGACAATACAAGTATCCACTATGGAGATTATGGAAACACAGTCATCCCAGCAGACTCAAAATATCTAGAATACATACACATAAATAACTTGATAAACAATATAGGAGAGATGAGGCAGCATCGAAATAAAACGATGCTCCCCCCTTTTTTGTTTTTTCATAATCTTTTTTGGAATAATCTACTTACAATATATTACCTAATAGTATTTTTTAATATTTTTTTGAAAAAACTAGTATTAAATTAGTGCTTCCGTCGGGATTTGAGCACGAATTTACTAATAAAAACAAAAAATAAGTGGGCATAGATTTTAAATCAAATGAAAGATAGGTTATTTTGTGTCATGAGGAAGTATGATGTTATAATAATAGGAGCTGGGCCGGCTGGAAGCTATTTGGCATACAAATTAAAAAACCATGGCATTAGTATATTACTTCTAGAGAAGAAGGCTTTTCCAAGATATAAAGCCTGTGCAGGAGGGCTTTCGAAGAAAGCATATGATATATTATTTTCAGAAAACGAGAATATCGAAAATATCGTTGAAAAAAAGGTAAAAAATGGATTATTTGTCCGAGACAAGAAGTTTACATTTAGAGAATCAGAAGAAGATTTAATCTATATGATCTATCGGTCAAAACTCGATCATTTTCTTATGAACATGGCCGTAGATAATAACACAGTATACTTCAAAGACAATGTTTCTATCCAAAAAATCAATCAAAAGGATAATATTATCATCTATGTAGAAAAAAACAAGAAACATAAAGTGAGCTATAACATAGTAGTTGGTGCATGGGGAAGTAATATTCGTCTAAACAAGCTCGTTGATTTAACACCATTTGGGCGATTCGCTGTATCATCATCATGGGAGGGCCCTATAGGACCAAAGTTTAGCAAATATTTTGATGAATATGCAGCATGTCAAATACTGCGAAAATATCCCGGTATCGTAGGCTATATTTTTCCGAAATCAGAATTGGTAACAGCAGGCCTTTTTACATCATTGTATTCCATCCCTCTCAATCTAAAAAACATGTGGAAAGAATTCATTGAATTCTGGAGACTGGATGTTACCATAAAACCACGGTATGCAACGATCCCCATCCGTGATTTTAAAAAACCTATTGCAAAGGAAAACATTTTACTGGTAGGGGATGCCGCAGGATTAGCAGATCCTTTTACAGGCGAAGGGATATACTACGCCTTTGTAAGTAGCATAATAGCATCAAAAAATATTCTAAGATTTTTCAAAAACGAAAATTATAATCTTGCATATGCATATACTGAAGATATTAACTTAAAATTGTCAGATATACAGAAATGGGCAATGATTTATGAATTTCTGTTTCATCATCTCCCAAATATTTCGTTTTGGTTCGGCTCAGAATGTTTTCTGGGAAACGAGATTTTGAATTCATTTCTTACAGGTGAAATGAAGTATAATGAGGTTTCAAAAATAATAAAATACTCTGTTAATAGAATTTTAGGTAAAACGCCAAAAAAACAAGTTTTTTGAGTAGAAACACCGGGATTAAAAGTGAGTGCTCCCCGACGGGATTCGAAATCAGGAAGCCTACTAACAAATTTATTCATATTTACTATACTGTTTGTAACTTAAACTACATTAAGGGGATTAACCCAAATGGGTCCAACCCAACCTGCCCATCCATTTATCTGCAAAACTCGTAGATAATAGAAATCTCTTCCTCCAGTATTATTTTCTTCATCCCATGCTGTACCAGTTATAGGTTCGGTATCTAATATTGAAAAGTTTAATTTATAGTTAGAAAAGTTATTTGGATCAAGTCCTTTTCCAGGTTCAACATAAAAAATTTGGTTATTTTTAACAACAGTAATATTTTTAATTGGAGCAGTCCCTGCAATTGAACAATTTATTATCCTTGGAGTATTGATATCAGGAACATAAACTTCAGAGCCATCGCCAACTTCTTTGTCGTTAACAGTAAAATTAACAATCATTCTGTTAAGATTTGATACTGCAACACATCTTCTGTTTTTTAATGCATCAAAAATTCCCCCCCTAGAAAGCTCTTTTGCTTTAACTCCTGTCAATCCACCTGGTGTATATTCTTTGTTAACGTTGTTAGTAAGAAGATCTCTCAGGTAAAATAATTTTTGTGTTATCCCAATGTGCAATGGGACTTTATTACCAAATACCATTCGTGGAGCAAACAAAAAAGGACCGATATATGCAGCAGGTTCTGTTAAATATGCTCTCATAACGGGTAAATGATGCCCTGGATGACCGGTATGGTCATCTGAACCTGCGATGAATCCAAACTTGTAACCCTTTGCTAGTCCATCTTGAACCGAGTGGCCTGATTCGTTGGTTTCCCCTGTAACAAATGGCACTGGATTTCCTTCACAGTTTCTCATTTCACTTGATCCTCTTATTTGAAATATTTCAACAAGTGGCACCATTTCAGGATCATAATATTCAGAATTCCATTCCATGGTAAGAGCGATTAAATGATGCGGCACAGTAAACACATCATTTCCTGTTTCATTTTTCCAGTCTTTTAATAAAGACCATAATTCAAATATTCTATCGCTTTGTTTATCAACACATGAATAAAATGGTGCATTATCAACGGTGTTATAATACACGATGTAATGGCCGTCATCTTGTGCTCCTACATCGTTCGTATATTCATATGCCAATAAGGTTACAAATCGTCCTGGTTCATAGAACTTGTGTACTGCTTCTTTAGCTTTTCTCCATCTAAATAGTTTCATCCATAGTGTTTGTCTATTATTCCCAAAGCATCTATCATGATCTGTGTACGCGCAGAAGTCAAGTATGCTGGTGTCGCGAGCGTATTTGTAATTATGGTTTAGTGTTCCTGATCCATCTGAGTTAGTACTGTGGCAGTGTAGCTCTCCCCAATACCATTTATATTCAGATTCCTTTTCTGTTACTAATACTGGATTACCCGCTGCCCAAATATCATTTAGCTTATCAGTTATTTTTATATAATGTATACCCGGGGTTGAAAATGTTATACTATTTTCAATTGTTTTTGTTCCTAGATCTCTAAATTTAAAAGAAAAATCTTCTGGCAAGGTTGCATCATCATCAGTTGATGAAAATGTTATTGAATTTTTGAATTGTTTTTTACAAATTCTTTCAGCCCAATCCCAAGCTTGAATTGTAATTCGAATTGGTTGTCCAACTACTGCATTTGATGGCATGACACAGTAAAGTTGTGAATAAGAATTATCTAAAAATCTCTCTAAATTATCTCTTCCAGGAAATATGTTTTTAGCTTCTTTACCTTCAACGCTTATGTTTATACTTGAAAAAACAATCAATGCAATGATAATTAAGGAAAGAAAGGTTGGCTTTTTTTGTACATAAAAACCTCCTGTTTTTAACATCACATTATACTTATTTTGCCTCATATATATATTTTTTTAATTTATTTTTAAAAATGGAATATAAAATCACTAATCATCGGTAATTATGTATGCTCCCGTCGGGATTTGAACCCGAGTCTACGGCTCGAGAGGCCGTGATGATTGGCCGGACTACACTACGGGAGCAAAATAATATGTTTTATCCCCCTGATGAGACTTGTATTATTGTAAGTATTTGATCATTGTTGAGAACATCGTCAACTGGGACTGGCGTGTTGTTGTTTATCACGATAACTGTATCTGGTTTAAGTTTTATTTTCCTTAGGACATCTCCAACTGTTGAACCTTCTTTTAGGGTTATTTCTCTTGACTCTTTTGTTCGTGATAGTTTAACTTTTATCTTCAATTGAATCGATAGGGATATAAAAAAGGGTTTGATTAAACTTTTGAGCATTATTAGTGCTGGGGTAGCTAAGCCTGGACTAAAGCGGTAGCCTCGAGAGCTATTGGTGCATACGCGCCGCAAGGGTTCAAATCCCTTCCCCAGCGTACAACAATATCTTTCTTTTTTTTACTATAAGCTTTTAAATTAGCATAGATTTCTAGTTGAGGTAGGAGCATTTTTTGATATGGTGCAAGACATAGAATATATAGATGAAATATTCAGGTTACTCAGAAAAGAACTAGAAAAATACAACCATCCTGCTGTCTCCCGCTCGAAATGGGATGAAATAATTCATACCCCGTTTACAACACTGATCTCCTGTATTTTAAGTCTTAGAACAAAAGATGAGGTAACAGAACAAGCCTCGATAAGACTACTAAAGAGATACAACGCCCCTGAAAAACTTGTAAAACTATCAGAAAGACAAATACAATCGTTAATATATCCAGTTGGCTTCTATAAGAGTAAGGCAAAACGGATAAAGGAAATATCAAAGACGCTCATTGATAAATACTCTGGAGAAGTTCCAAAGGATTTTGATGAGCTATTAAAACTAAAAGGCGTTGGAAGAAAAACCGCAAACATCGTAATGGTATATGGTCATAAAAAACAGGGTTATCTCCCTATAGATACGCACTGTCATAGGATTCCAAACCGTCTAGGATGGATTAAAACAAAAACTCCTCAGCAAACAGAAAAAGCACTTAGGAAAATCTTGCCGGAAAAATACTGGGATGATTTCAATCATTTATTTGTCAGATTCGGTCAGACTATCTGCGTACCTGTTTCCCCATTTTGCAGTAGATGCCCTATACGACATTACTGCAAGCAGGTATCTGTAACGAAAAGCCGGTAAAAATAATTATTTTTTCAAGAAAAACTATCAGAGTTTTCGCGTAGTTTCAAATATTCTTCTATCTCCCTAACTGTTATACCCTCAGTATCATTTATCACGTCCACTAATATCTCTCTTTCATCCCAATCGGCATAGTACTTTTTTTGAGCGTCACTAAGATTAAACTTGATTCCTTTATTTTCCGCGAGTTCTCTCAATTGTTTCTCGGTTAGTTCATCTAACAATTCTTTTTTTATGGACATTATTCTCTTCCGCCCCGTATAATATAGATATAAATTAAATCTTTCTATTATTTTTTTATTCGTCAGTTTTTTTTCAAAAATGGAAGAGTGGAAATAACCGATTAATTTATTAAGGGGAAATATTATTCTTTTTTTGGCTAAGTGGATGGGATGCAGAATAGCGAAGGAACAGTTATTTCTCTAGATATACTGAAACCTCTTGTTATAAGGTCACTTAGGAGAAGTAACGTTAGAAAAAAGATTGCAGAGTACCTTTTCGATATCAGTCCAAGTGGTAGTTATACTTCTGATATCGCTTACAATGTTAATACAACTCCAACTAACGTAATAGGTGCGATACGGGGAATGAGTTCTAGATATAGGGGTGATAACTCGCTTATTAGTTTGAATATTGTTGAGCAGATAAGCGGTAGTAGTAAGGATATAAAGCTGTATAGGATTACTGATTTTGGTAAAGAAATCGTTTCGTCATTCAGAGGAAATAAAAACAATCCTTGATTTTGTTTAAACTTGGGCAATCTCCTCCACCAGTAAGGACACCTATTTTTTTCATAAAAAAACCAACTTTCACTTGTAATTTGGTTCATAGTTTATATACTGCTGTTTTTAATAATTTATAATATTCTTATAGGCAAATCTACATATGCAGGTGCAGGTGCACCTGCGAACATTTATATTTATATATTAATAGTTATACATTTCTTTAGTTGATGGGATGCAAAAAAACAAGATTCAGTTAAATTCGTTAGTAATAACTATTTTGATACTAATTCCTCTAATTGTTTCTTGTCTTCCATCTTCACAAGCTTCTTTAATAAATAATGTTAATTTTAAGGAACAACATGTTTCCACGAGCAATCCTATTTTTATTGCTGGTGGTTTCCAGTATTTTGACGTTACCCTTACCTCAGAAGCGCAGAAAATCATAATCATTGCCTATTATCAAGGAGATAATATCTTAGATCCACAAGATCGTTCTCCTAGTAATTACTATCGATGGGAATATGATCATGGGACTTGGAAGGATGCAAGTGGTCATGACTTATCCTACATAGTATCATCCAAGTGTTCAAAGGAAGAATATACTTACTCTTTTTATCTTGGTATCGACAATAGGGCAAAACCTGGACGTTGGACTATCCGAGTTATTGTAGATAACAAAGAAGTTTCTTCTACTCCTTCCTTTGTGGTTTTAGCTGGTTTCAACTTTTTCTTGTCATCAATAATTGGTTTAGTTGACTCCAGTAACGGGCTTAAAAAATTTCCATTTTACCAAAGTTTCATATGTTCTGATCGGAAAAGAATAATGGTGGAATCAGAAAAAAACATTGAGGAAAAGGTAGATGAAATCCTAAAGAGACAACCCCCCTCGGACCACGAAGATAAATCTAATGGTGAAACTCTGGATTTATTTGTTTCTAATGAACCTTCATTGTACAAGGAAGAATTAGTAAAGTTAACATCTACTACGTATCCAAAAAGCAAGTTGAAAAATATACAAAACAAAGTCGTAGTTTCTAGTTTTTTAGATAAAAGAAGGGGCGGCAAAAATGGTTTTTGGCCAGCAAAATTTGATGGTCATAAAAGATTTTTAGCATTAATAATCACAATTATCGTAATATCAGCGATTTTTACACCAATTATAACTTCCGATGGCAACAACGGTGGTGAACCCCCTGAGATTACAATTATCAACGTACAGAGTTACCCCGTGATTGGTGGTACATGGACTGTTATGTTTACTACAATTGGAAGTGCAAACCTAACTATAAGTGCCGTGAACGGAACAACGTGGAGTAACAACGATAGCGATCATGATCTACAGTTCATAGAGTTGAAATGCGGTAACGAAACTCTACAATATGAGTGGATTAACGATTCTGTCTTTATTGAAAATTTTTCCTCTAATGAAACATGTTACGAAACCTCGCAAGTAATTACTCCTGGTATACATACTCTAAGATTTCAATTTGGAGATGACATGGCCTATGCTAACAACCTTGCTTCAGAATACTGGCTACAAACTAGCACTAGTGATTTCAATAATGGTACGAAAAACAATGTAAACGTTAGTAGCAACTCTTTTCATTTGAACGAAACCTATAATATACAAAACACTAGTCTTATTGATGATGAGTCTTTTGAGGGATCTTGGTTGCCAACTGGTTGGTCAGAAGATCCATCGACAAGTGAATGGAATAGAGAAGGCGATCAGACATATGATGGGATTTGGTCTGCAGATTTCGACGGACCTGGTGGTGGTGCAGCCGGGAACTTGATCACTCAAGCAATGGATTGTTCAGATACTGCTAACATAACTGCTATATATGTTAGCTTTTATGGTCGAGCAGACGGTGCGGACAACGGTGATTATTATCTTGACTACTACAACGGTAGTAGTTGGATTCAAATTAGAAGATTAGACAATTTCGGAGTGGGGGCATATGCTCAATATACTGATAAGATAATCGATTCTCAATACTTTATATCTGATTTTCAGATACGTTGGAGAGTAGTAGAGCTAAAAAACAAGGAGTATGTTTATGTGGATCTAGTCAACGTTACACTGGAGAAAAATATAAGTGGATATGTCACCAGCGGTAGCCTAGTTTCAGAAGCCCATGATACTGGTCGAAACGTGCCAGATTACAACAACATCGTTGTAGACAATAGCACACCAAGTGGGACCACTATTACTACATGGGTTAAAGCAGCAGACTCACAGGCTAATCTATCTTCCGCTACATGGTACACCGATATAAGTCAGGTTCCAGATGAGAGATGGGTTCAATGGCGTATCAATCTAACAGGAGATCAATATAACACACCAACAGTCAATGAAGTAAATCTTACTTGGAACTATGACGATGAAAAACCCTCATCAAGCGTAAACGCTATAACACCATACTGGCAAAACTCAACACCTTTCAACATATACGCTACTGCTTCAGATACAGGCGGCTCAGGCATCAAAGAAGTAGCATTATATTACAATTATAGCTTAGACAACGCCAGCGGTTGGACAGGATGGACATTATTTGGAACAAACGATACCACGAGTCCATATAGTTGGTCGTTTACAGCGCCAGATGGTGATGGCTACTACAGGTTCTATAGCATCGCTGTGGACAACGAAAGTAACACAGAAAACCTACCATCTTCACCTGATTACGACAACATCAGCGGTGTTGACACAGCAGATCCCATCTCACAAGTAGATGATCTATCTAAATACTGGTACAATGAACCAGACAATCCACTCACTATCAATGTTTCCTCTGCCACCGACACTTTAAGCGGAGTAAAAAATGTAACACTATATTACAAATACAGAGAAGATAATTCATCTATTTGGGGATCTTGGCAATCTTTTGGTACAGATACAATTACACCATGGCAATGGAATTTCAACTTCCCAGATGGTGCTGGTCATTATGCGTTTTACAGTATAGCTGCTGATAATGCAAGTAATTATGAAGATCCACCTGGTACCCCTGATAATGATACCCACTGTGGTTATATTACCACTAAACCATCATCAGAAGTAGAAACTATTATACCATACTGGTACAACAGTTCACCTATAACCATCACCGGACAAGCTACAGACTTCAGTGGTAGCGGCCTCAAAAATGTCACGCTTTACTACTATAACAGCTCTGATAACAATAGCTGGTCAGGCGCATGGACATATGGTGTTGACACCGATCCATGGGTCGATATATCCTGGAGTTTCAATTTCCTCAATGGGACAGGATACTATAGATTCTACAGCATAGCGATAGACAACAACACAAACGTCGAAGATTTCACAGGCAACGATACAATGTGTGGATACGATACATCAAAACCTTCTTCACAGATCGATAATATAACACCTTACTGGCAAAACACTTCTGACAACCCGCTTGATATTAACGTAAGTAGCCCGACAGACGATTTAAGTGGAATAAATAATATCTCATTATACCACCGTTATTCTTCTGATAACATCAGCTGGGGCGGCTGGGTTTTCTTCAATAAGGACGAAAATTCACCATGGGGTTGGTCATTTACTTTCTCAAATGGCTCTGGATACTATCAATTCTACAGCATAGCCAACGACACCGCTGGTAACAAAGAAGATCCGCCACCTGAAAACGATACACATTGTGGATATGATACAACTGATCCATCATCACAAGTAGACTCGATATCCCCATATTGGAAATACGAATCAGACAACCCACTTACTATTGATGTTACAATCTATTCCGACGATTTAAGCGGCATCAAAAATATTACTCTATACTATAAATATAGAGCAGATAATGGTTCAAGCTGGGGTTCTTGGACATCCTATGGTATAGATAGTAGTGCACCCTGGCAATGGTCTTTTACTTTTCCAAACAGCGAAGGACATTATGCATTTTACAGTATAGCAGCTGATAATGCTAGTAACCATGAGAACCCACCTCCAGATAACGACACACAATGCGGCTACGAGCTATTAACATCATTCACTACTAGTTTATGGTCTGAAAGTAATACTGTAACTGCAGGTTTAACTCTTACAAGTTCGACTAACGCAGATGGCTCTACAACTGGCACTTGGGCTGATGCAAACGGGGGATGGGCGCAATCCCCATATGAATACTGGGATTTTACAATCCAAGATAACACAGGCTTAATAGGGCCAATAACAAGTGTAACATTATACCTTAAACACTATCAAAACGGATGGAGCAATGATAATTTCAAAATTCAAATATATGCCGATTCAGGTTGGCAAGACGTTCAATCTTATTCAGCAGGTAGCGGTCCCCCAACAAGTGATACCACTAACAACTGGGATGTAAAAATTATAGGATTAGATACATGGACTGATATTAACGCCGCTGTTGTAAGAATAACTGGTAACGGCAAGGTTGCTAATGAAGACACTGTCCGCTGGTACGTTGACACTGTTGAACTAAGAATAGTAACTCAATATGTAACTCCAACTATCAACAGCTATGATCTAAAAAATGCTACTGGTTCAAAACTCAACAACATAGCCGGTCTAATAGACGTCAACAAAGAATACACCTTTTCAATTAATATAACCGATGAAAACGGCTGGGCTGATATAGATTATATAAACATAAAAACGTGTTATGATAACGGTAGCGACATTACTACATATAATCAAACCTTGGGTGGTAACTTGAATATGTTTCTCCAATATGAGAACGCCACCGGGACCGTCAACTGGAGTATGATTTGGCCTGACGACGAAGCACAGTTGATCAGCGGGAATTGTACAGAGACTATTGTTAACAGTACTACTCGGGTGATTAATATTAGTTTCAAACCACTGAGTCAGGTGCGTTGGGCAGGCGGTGACGGCGCATGGGATACAACACAGAATACTACTAATGACCCCTATAGTTGGAATTTTAACATAACAGTTATAGATGCAGAGGGTAAAGAAAACTCTAAGGTAGATGAATACGGCGTCTATAAATATACTTCTGTTTTACCTAGTTCAGACTGGGTAGACGTACTCGCACGACCCGGCTCTAGCGACAATTCCAACGTCGTCACCGTAACTTATTCCTCTAATTACGATTTCAATATGTCCATATATTTCGAGGAGAACCTTACTAATGCAACGTGGGGTGATACTATTTCTATAGCAGGCAACGTTACCATACGAGCAGATGCTGATCTTAACGATGACATCACGACAAACAAAGTTTTTGTTGGTATTGGTGAGGCAAACGCTATTGATATTTTCAACGCCTCTGGGTTGTTCCAGATTGATGGTGTTAGTCAGACTGTGGATGTGCAATTCAAAGTATACATACCTATAGGTACAAGTTGGGGGGAGTATACAGCTCGTGTAGCAACTAAAATTATCCATGATTAAAAATTGTTTTTATGAAATAGTTTTCTATAAATCTATTTTCAATATGTTCTAACTTTCCTAAATGGTAAAATTTAATACGGATTTATATGTATGATTATGTGTAATATTTATATATAGATTTTAGTTATCTTTATTGGTTGTTAGATTTTGTTAATTTTGCCTGAATCGTTAAATTTAATACGGACTTATAAGATAAAAAAATGTAACATTTATATACTAATTTAAGTTACATATATTAGGTCGGGATGGGAAAAAAGCTAGCTTTATCGTGTCCTCATTGTTCTAGTGATAAGATAGTGAGGAATGGGCATCCTCATGGAGATAAACTCCAATTTTTTTGCCATTCCTGCAGTAGATACTTTTCTGCAGATGCTGCAAAGGGGTACCCTCATACAAACATCCCGTATCCTATAATTGCTTATTTTTTGTATTTCCGCAAGAAGGTTCCTGTGTTCTCTAGCATGAGAGCGTTCAGGAAGTTTGTTAGTCAATGGTTAAATTGCCTTGGAGTTAGAAAAGAGGAGGTTTCTCGGCAGATTATTCATCATTGGATCAAAAATTTTGAACCCGGCTTAGAGGATATTATCAGTTTTAGTGAGGCTCGTGATTATGTTCATGGTATTCTTTCTGAAAATCTAAGGAGTGTTCCTGAGGAGGTTATTAAGGCTAGAACTCATCCCTATAAAGTTGCTCTACGTTTTTTGGAACATTCCTTAGGTCGTGGTTTTTGTGTAGATTTGGCACGTCGGGATCCGTTTTTCTTCAACGAGCTTACTAATATCGTCAGTAAACAACAGCTCTACTGCTACCGAACATTGGTTGGGGATGATCAGCAGCTAGTGCGACCTGCTAGTAGTCTGTTTTTCAAGGGGGTGGTACAGTGAATCGGTGGCTAACTAAGAATAGGAAGATTCTTGCTGTCATCCTCACTATTATTTTGCTCTCTGTCATTTTTGCGCCGATTATAACCTCTGAAAACAATAACAGTCCACTTGATGAAGATATAACCATCATTAATGTGTATAGCTATCCCACAGTCGGTGGAGAATGGACTGTGATGTTTACTACGGTTGGACGAGGCAATCTGACTATTACTGTGGTTAATGACACGAGTTGGACTAATAACGATAGCGGCGGTTATGATCTACAGTTCTTAGAAATAAAGAGTGGTAATGAGACTTTGAATTATAGTTGGATCGATGGTTCTGTTGTTGTGGAGAATTATTCATCTAACGAGACCGGGTATGAGACTTCACAGGTTCTTACATCTGGCAGACATACTCTTAGGTTCCAATTTGGTGATGACGTAGAGTACGCATATAATGATGCCTTTGCTTGGTGGAATACAAGTTGGAGTTATCGAAAACTAATTGCTATAAACTCTTCTCAGATCCTCTCAGATCTCACCAACTTCCCGGTGTTAGTTTATGAGTCTTCTGATCCTGATTTAGCAGATGATTCTAAATGCCAGAATGATGGTGACGATATCACATTCATACTTTACAGTGACAATACTACACAGCTCAATCATGAGATAGAACTATTCAATGGTACAACAGGAGAACTTGTAGCTTGGGTGAATGTCACCAGCCTAAGCAGCAGTGTTGATACCATGATTTGGATGTATTATGGCAACTCTACCTGTAGTAGTCAGGAGAATCCAACTGGTGCTTGGGATAATAATTATCTGGGTGTATGGCATCTTAATGAAACTGGAACAGGAGATAGATCTGACTCTACTTCAAACAATAACAATGGAACCACAAGTGGTTATGAGGGAGACGAAGCAACAACGGGTAAAATTGGCGGTGCTGATGACTTTGATGGAACAGATGATCATATAAATTCAACTAATAACATCGGTATTTCAGGTAATTCTGTAAGGACCATAACATTCTGGGCTAATCCAGATGATACCACTAGATCAGGTATGGTTGGATGGGGAGATGATGGCAATTCCCAACATTATGAAGCTGCAATTCGTAACAACAATTATTTCTTATGGGGCTGGGGCGGTGGAAATGACTGGGACACCGGGGTAGTACCACAGACTGGTGTATGGTCTCATCATGCGATAACACATGATGGGACAACCTCAAGATGGTATGTAAACGGCACAGAATTAGGAGCAGGTTTTACAGATCCACGTAGCACAACAGATACTCCTTTAAATATAGCCTATGAAAATGACGTTGGTGCTGAATCTTTCTTTGAGGGATTTATTGATGAAGTCCGTATATCTAACATTGTTCGAAATAACAGTTGGATAAATACAAGTTATAACACCATGAACAACACAGACACATTCCTCAGTATAGGTAGTGAGCAAAATGTTACCAACACATCAATTGATACGATTTCTCCATATACTATAACATACTCGCCATATACTATTACAGCAACAGCAGCTAGTGGATTAAATAACGTTACCCTCTACTACCGTTTCTCAACAGATAACGCTAGTTGGGGTAGCAACGTTTCCTGGAATAATGCAAGTGGTAATCCTGATACTGAATCACCGTGGCAATGGAACTTTAACTTCTCTAACGGAACAGGATACTATGAATTCTACAGCATTGGAAAGTTATCTGGCTTACCAGATGAATCTGCTCCAGGTAGTGCTGATGCAATTTGCTTCTTTAATGAAAGCCTCAACACTCCACCAGCCATAGCACTCATAAACCCATCACCCAACGGTACAACAGGCGTAAGCCTACAACCTATGTGTCAGATCTGGGCGAACGATAGTGACGGTGATACGCTTAATGTTTATTGGTATGAGAATACTACTTTGAGTTGGGTTTTGAAAAATACAAGTGTTGTAAGTGCAAATTCGACTGTTAGTTATACGTTTACGGAGTTCAGTGATTATTCTACGACTTATTGGTGGAAGGTCGCAGTAAATGACAGCATGGATAACACCTCGGCTGTTTATTATTTCACAACTGAATCTATTGATACTTCGGTTGACACGATCTCTCCATATCTTATAACATCCTCTCCGTTTAATATTAATGCTACCGGTAATTCTGATTTAGATAATGTTACATTATACTACCGCTGGAGCGATGACAACAGTAGTTGGGGCACCGGTAGTATAGCTTACATAAATTATTCTGAAGCAAGTGATACTGACAATCCTACTGCCGTGATAAGTAAACCCGCTGGGACAGAGGATGATGATTTGATGTTTGCTATACTTATTAGTGCCACTGCGGGCGATGGTGACGGCTCCACGATGTCTAGCGTCCCATCGGGATGGACTGAGGAACACAATTATACTAATCCAGCACCAAGCGGTCAGCATATCTATATTTATTGGAAGATAGCTAGTTCTGAGGGTGCAAGTTATACTTGGACATGGACGGATGCTGGGTGTAGTTGGGTTGGACAGATTATGACGTTTAGAGGGGTTGATACTAGCGATCCGATTCATGTTGAAGGCACAGTAAATCAAGAGAGCAGCGCCAGTCCAATGATGCCCAGTGTAACCACTACTGTCGATAACTGTATGATTTTGATCTACGGTATGTGTGATGATGATGATGCTGATGCAGATGGTAGCGGCACTCCTGCCGTTGCTAATTGGATTGGTACGACTGAGGATACAGGTGATTTCGGTCTAGGTTTATCTACTGGTTATTTCGTCCAAGCAAGTCTTGGTGCGACAGGTAATCAAGATTGGACTTTTGATGCAAGTGAAGAGAATAGCGGTCAACAGTACGCATTTAAACCAGCTATTAATGGTGTAAATTGGACTATTTGGAATAACAATAGCAACCCTGATGCTGATTATGCAGATGGTGGCTGGAATTGGAGCTTCAACTTCCCGAATAGTACGGGTTATTATGAGTTTTACAGTATTGGCAACAAATCTGGCTCACCTAATGAAACCGCTCCTGGTAGCGCTGATGCAATCTGCTATTATAACACAAGCCTAAATAATGCACCAACAATAGCACTCATAAACCCGTCTCCCAATGGTACAACAGATGTAAGCCTACAACCTATGTGTCAGATTTGGGCGAACGACAGCGACCTTGATACACTTAATGTTTACTGGTACGAAAACTCCACCGGTCCCTACACTTTAAGAAATACAAATAGTAGCATAACTGCAAATTCCATTGTCAACTACACGTTTACAGAGTTCAACAATTATTCTACCACTTACTGGTGGAAGGTCGCAGTAAACGACAGCACAGACAACACTACAGCTATTTATTATTTCACTACAAGACCCTCCAACTATGCACCGACAATAGAAGCCGTATCTCCAGCAAACGAATCAACCGGTATAAGCCTACAGCCGGTGTGTCAGATTTGGGCGAATGATACTGAAGGAGATACAATAGATATCTACTGGTATGAAAACTCTACAAATGGTTTTGTGTTAAGAAATACAAACTTGAGTACTAACCCGAATCAGACATTTAGTCACACATTTACAGAATTTGATAAATATGCTAAGACTTATTACTGGAAGGTCGCCGTAAACGACTCCAATAGCAATACTACAGCGATCTATCATTTCACAACTGAACCTATTGACACCTCGGTTGATCCGATCTCCCCATATACTGTAATAGTATCTCCATTATCTCTTACTGCTTCTGGTCCTTCTGATCTGGATAATGTTACGTTATATTATCGTTATAGCGACGATAACGCCAGTTGGGGAACTGAGGATGTGTCGATTTTTGATGGTTTTGAAAGTGGAAGTATGAACGCGAGTCTATGGGATACTTATGGTAGCGGAACTGACCCCAGAATACAATTTGACTATGGTACTGCGCATAGTGGTAGTTACTCATGTGCTATGGATACATCATCAGGTGGTAGTAATGCACTTAATGAGCTTTATACGGTGTATGATTTCACAGGAGCATCTAATATTAATATTGATTTCTGGGAGCGAGATTTTGGTGATGAGCCAAATAATCCACCTGGTGAAAGCTGGGTAGGTCATGGGAACTATGATGCTGCAGCTTTTACAAACGATGGAACAACTTGGTATAAAATATTTGATGATGATGAATTGGATAACACTGGATTTGAACATTTCACTTATAATATCAGTAATGACCCTGATTTCGATTCAGATGTGAATAGTAGTTTCGCTATTAAATTCCAGCAATATGACAATTGGCCGTTGACTAATGATGGTCGTGCTTGGGATGATATCTATATAAATTTCACTGGGATTGATGATGATAGTACAGATTGGATTGTATGGGCTAATAGTAGCAACCCAGATGATACCTATCCTTGGAATTGGAGCTTCAACTTCCCCAACATTACAGGCTACTACGAGTTCTACAGCCTCGGTAACAAATCTGGCTCGCCTAATGAGACAGCTCCAGCCAGCGCCGATGCAATATGCTACTTTAGCGCTCCCACAACTCCAGTAATAAATAGTTACGACCTACGCAACAGCACTGGTTCAAAGCTCAACAACGTGACAGGATCTCTGGATGTCAATACTGAATACTATTTCACTGTTAATGTAACAGATTCTGACGGGTGGGTTAGCATCGATTACATCAATATTACTACTTGGTATGACAACGGCAGTGATAGCACCACTTATAACCAGACAGGTAATAAGGGTGGAAACCTCAACATGAAGCTACAATATGAAAACACCACAGCAACCGGAAACAACGGAACATGGCGTATGTTATGGCCGGATGATGAAACTCAATTAGTCCTAGGGAATTGTACAGAGACTGTCATAGATAGTAACACTAGGATCATCAACATCAGCTTCAAACCACTGAGTCAGGTGCGTTGGGCAGGCGGTGACGGCGCATGGGATACAACCCAGAACACGACAAATGATCCGTATTCCTGGAACTTCAACATAACAGTTACAGACGCAACTGATTTACATACCTGGAAAAAGGATGAATACGGTGTATACAAATTTACTTCTATTTTGCCTGATTCAGATTGGGTAGATGTAGTAGCGTTACCAGGGTTCAGTGATGATTCTAGCGTTGTCACTATAACTTACTCCTCCAATTATGATTTCAATATGAGCATATATTTCGAAGAAAATCTAACACACGCCACTATGCCGACATACTTCATACCTATCGCTTATAATGTAACTATAAAGGCTGATGCAGATCCTAATGATGATATTACAAGTGATAGGAACTTCATAGGTATTGGAGAAGTTTATGCGGTTGATATTTTCAATAGTTCTGGTTTGTTCCAGGCTGATGGTGTGAGTCAGACTGTTGATGTACAGTTTAATGTGTATGTCCCGTTTGGTACTATGGGTGGCAAGTATACTGCTCGTGTGGCAACTAAGATAGCTCACGACTAAAAACATAATATCTATCTTATTTTCTAAAAAAATAAATTTTAGAATAATAATACAAAACACTAAACATTAAAACATATTTTTTTCAGTTGCATATGCACCTGCATATCCCAAGACAAAAATATTATAAAGAATAATTGTATTTCAGTTTACCAATAAGGATGGGTATGTGCTCACGTAAAAATTGTTCCTTTAGGAGGGGAAAGTAGGATGGGATGCAAAAAAACTTTACCAATTATAGTTGTAACGCTGTTTTTTCTCTCGTTACTCACTAACGGTATGATAGTTATGGTTCCTCTGGAAATAGCTAAGGCAGCTGATGTAACAACTTGGACAGATACTAACACTAGTATTAATGTAACAGTTTATTCAAATGAGCCTATAATCAACTGGTATGACTTCCAAAACATTACAAGTGTTTCTAAGCTAAATCAGCAGGTAGATGTAGAAGAACAATATAAATTCGTTATCAATATCACTAGCGATCAAGGGTGGTCTAATATAGACTATATTAACATCACTGCATGGTATGATAACAACAGCGAGGCCAATGGATATAATAGTACACTTGGCGGAAATCTGAACATGAAACTACAGTACGAGAATGAAACTGGTAATGCTAATTGGACTATGTTGTGGCCTGATGAAGAAGCAATTTTCTATGATGCAAGTTGTACAGAGATTAATATAAGTGTAAATACTTATAATCTAACTTTTGTGTTTAAGCCTAGGAATCAGACAAGATATTCCCCAGGTGACGGCAGCTGGGATGGTGGCACTGGTTATAACGATTTAAAATCCTGGAATTTCAACATAACAGTTGAAGATGCAGATGGTTATGAGGGTTACGCAGATGATAACTCGAATGAGTATGGGTATTATATGTATACTCATATAACTCAAGTTACGGATAATCCGGCTGGTACTGGTGTTCCTGGGCAGCAAAATATTGAACTGTTCCCACATGCAAATGTTACTACCCAATGCAATGCCAACTATTCGCTGTTCACGAACGTTACTAACTTGTCAAGAGTTGGTGGAGGAGATCAGATAGTGAATACCTCGTTGTCTGCAGCGGGTGGAAACATATCTAGAACCAACTTCGATGGCGGCAACCCGCTTTACCTCTGGGGAACCGCTTCGACATATAGACCTCATTTAAATAACACCTATGATGATACGGTGGAGATTACTTACTGGGTGAACCTAACCACTCCGTTACTTTCAGGTTATTACAATGGATCAGTGACATATACTATAAACGGTGACACAACATAGATAGTTGTTTAAAAAACCTTGTCTTCAGTTTTAAAACTTTTTTTCTTTTCTACAGGTATTATTTGTAAATAGAAAAATAGTTTTAGTGAGTCTTATATTATCCTAGTGAAATGAGGAGGATGCTTAATAAAAAACGTTGTTTAACCCTGACTGTTTTAGGGTTATTAACTATAAACCTTTGTTCAATAATGAGTAGTAGTGCTGATGTAGAAATCATAGATTTATCTATACATATCCCAATGTGTGAACCAAAAACCAAGTATGGTAATTCGGTCTGGATCCGTGGTATATGGCATTTTGTAAATATCACCTTAGACGATGAAGCCGGTAAAGTTTCAATTGTTTTTTATCAGGGCGTTAGTCCCTTAGGTTCAGAATATAGGAATGAAACCAATTATTACGAGTGGGAATATGATGATGGAAGTTGGAGGGATGTTCAACATAGTCCTAATTACATGGAAGTAGGTTATTGTAATCATGACACAGGTTTCTATTCTTTTTACATAGGCATAGATCAATATGTCGAGATTGGTAATTGGACTCTGGAATTATTCGCGGACGATGAGCAGCTCCATCTTGAACAGATTTATGTTGACAATACGGTGGCCTCTCTTGGTTTAAAGACAATACCTGTTACTATTCGAGCAGAACCATTCACCGAAGATTATTACGTATCAGAGGAAAAATTTACTGTTGAAAACGATGGAAATGTGCCTTTGAAGTTATCAGTGAATTACGGTGGCTATGAAGATATTTTTTCTACATTAGATTTTAATGAAATTTTAAAACCTAGCGAGACGGCTAAGTATAATATACAATTGCGTTCTAAGTCAACTTGGAAACCAGGAAAGTTAACGATCAAAGCGGGGGATGCAAATGTTAATGGAAAGGTGTTATATATAATACCGCCCAAAAAATTAGTTAGCCTGATTGAATCAAATTTATTAATTGGTTTACCTATAAATGTTTATATTGGGCATAGTGGTTACGATCTCGAAATCTTGGCTGAAGATATAATTTTTCAGTACGAGAAAACAATGGATATTTACTATGGTGAAACTAAGGATGTTTTTACCTATCTGAGTGGAAATGGAACTGTTACCGTGAATATAACTGGTGAAAACTTGGAAATATTGAACATTTTTAGCGGAGGTGTTGAAGTAGAAACTCCTTTTACTGTAAAATCTACAAATACTTCCGAGTACCCTATTGTTGTACGTGTTAGAGGTATTAGGCCAAATACTACTGCTTATCTTTATTATGATCTAGAAACAGGTAGAGAACATCAGTTCTTCACTACTACGATAAATGTTGGTCCGCCCCTGCCAATAGAAGAATTTAATACAACGCTTCTCATCGAATTATTATTAATAATATGTATCATTATTGCTGTAGTGTATATGGTATATACCCAGATGAAACACAGAGGTAAATAAACGCTTTAAAAAGGCATGGTATCAGCTTTGAGAGGAAGAGTTGAATTAGAAACAGATTCTTTTTGTTGTTAATGATAACGCGTAAATATGCGTAAATATTTGTATATGTATATGCATATCCATAAATACGAAAAGTTTATAAAACAATCAACATATTAAATATCTCAATTACTGTTAGTAGGAGTGGGATGACAGATGCATGAGAAGAGAGGAAAAATATTTTCTATATTAGTTATATTGACGCTGGTAATAGCGGTTGTAACCACTGTTCCTTTTATCGGCCCGATTGTTAATGCTGATCCAGGGGACCAACCAGATAGTTTTTATAATGAGACGACTTTAAACGTGACTGTATTACAGCTGGAACCTAGGATTAACTGGTATGATTTGTGGAACACAAGTAGCGTTTCGATGTTGAATGGTCAGTTAGATGTTAACCAAGAATATTATTTCAAGGTTAACATTAGTAGTGATCAGTTATGGATTGATATTGATTTCATAAACATAACCTGTTGGTATGACAACGGCACTGATCCAGGTAGTTATAATCAGAGTGGTAATCATGGTGGAAACAAGAACTTGTTTTTACAGTATGAAAACTCCACAGGAACAGGAAACACTGCTACCTGGAGACTAATATGGCCTGATGACGAAGCATCAATTAATGTAGGAGGCTGCTCAGATATAAATTCATCAGATCCAGATGGTAGCCCTGGGAACACCGAATGTCATAACCTAACATTTGCCTTTACCCCTGGATATCAGTTCCGATATGCCCCTGATCCTTCAAATACAGGAGCAGGGTTCGATGATCTATGGTCATGGAACTTCAATATAACAGCCGATGATCAATTAGGTTATCATTCATATGACAATCCAATAATAGGGGAATCTACGAACGAAACAGGTGTCTATAGTTACACTGAGATAGTCTCTGCCGGATGGCCAACTATAACCGGTAACCCTGGAGATAACCCAGCATATAATGATAGCTACATAAACATTGCAACTAGGTCAAATGGTAACTACTCTCTAGGGGTTAATGTAACAAACCTAACGCACAAACAAAATCCCAGTTACACTATACAAAACACATCGATATGGACGGCAGGTGGAGAATTAAGTCCGCTTACCCAATTCTCTGGGAGTCACCAATACTACTACGGCGGTGCATCATCATACACCGCTGCACTAGGAAATGATACGAGTTTAACAACGAGTGATGCAGAGTGGGGTGTAACTATTGCTATGGGTCAATATCCAGGAGATTATAACGCGACGATATATTACCATCTGGCAACACAAACATTCTAGTTAAAATAATAAAACCTCTCTAATCTACTTTTTTTCTTTTTATTATAATTTGAAGTAGAAGTGCAATAGGTATAGGTATTAAGAAACAATATTAAATAATTAGTCATCTAAATACTAAGAATAAACCTTTATAGTTTTCATATGAAATGAACGTTCATTATCTTACCTAATTTAATTTAAATTTATTGATATCATTTAATGGAAAAACTTTAATACACTATAGAAGATAAGAACTGTGGTAGGGTATATCTCAATATAATATGATATGGTGAGGTGATGGGTTGAATCATAAGACTCATATGGTTATATTTATAGTATTATTTTTAGCAGGGGTATCACCTTTTTTATCTGTTTTTGCTTCTGCTGACGATGAAGTAACAATAAATATTCATATGATAGAAGAAACAACACGAACACGTTTCGACAACCCAGTAATTGTTGCTGGTATCCTGCATTTTATAAATGTAACAGTAGAAACACAAGATTTCCAGGAACTAATCATTAAATTCTACGAAGGGAGTTCCATACCAGACGAAGAAGACAGAGATGAAACCAACTATTATGAATGGAAATATGATACAAACAGTCAGCAATGGATTGATGTAAAACAATACGATGGTTACACATATATAAACAATAGTAGATGTGTAAAAACTAACAATATTTACTCTTTCTGCATCGGTGTAAATCCTAATAGTATATCAGAGAATCTTGAATATGAAAACTGGACGTTAGAAGTTTTTAAAGATGAGAATTCAATATATTCTGGAACAGTAGTTGCAGAAGAACCAAAGATTGGCATAGCAAAAACCCATGGTGATGTAATTTTATTTTATGTAGATCCTTTTACTAATATGACTGCCTCAGGTCATGATTATTTCTCAGTTAAAAACGTTGGTAATATCCCAATATTCATCAATGTCGACTATGAATCATATGACGAGATCCTTACTGTAGCAGGTGATACAAAAATAACACCCGATAATATCTCTACATATTATATAACTCTTAGCGCGGAATCTTGGAAACCTAGTATAATCCCCGTGTCAGGAACTATAAGTGGAAAAATACCGGATCACTATATTCTTACAACTGCTCCTTTCACTCTCCCTACATCTCCTGGATTAAATGCTCCTAAGTTGACAATAAATGTGGGACATGGTAACTATGTGGTACAACCAATCTCAGATACCTATATCGTTTTTCAATACAGAGAAGACTTAGAAATGAGCGAAGGCGAAGTAAAAGATATACCAGTCTATATATCTGGAGAAGGAGTTGTAACTTTTGACGTTAGAAGTAATGAAAATCTAGATATATTAAAAGTATTCGATAATCAAGACGCTGAAGTTAATACCCCTCTGGAGATAACCTCTACAAATACTTCAGAATATAATGTAACTGTTAGAGTAAAGGCTCTAAGAGAAAATACCACTGGTTTTCTCTATTACAACCTAACAATAGGAGAAGAAACAGAGACTTTTATCACTCAAATAAGTATTGGACCACCAGTATCACCTGCAGAAGAAACAATAACATTAGATATACAGATAATCATAGCAATATTAGTAATAATATGCCTAGTAATTGTTTATGTAGTATACACGCAGATGAAATATAGGCGGAGGTAAATAAAACCGATGTATAAAAGATTTCTACTGGTAATAATAATTTCAACAACCATTCTATTTCCGTTCTTTTTTTCTACAGTTGCATCTGCAAGTCAAGCTGGGGTAGGAGTATTAAATGTTCCACCAGAATACAGAAGGATACGCGTGGTGCAACAGGATAACAATATTAGAGTCTATCTCACACTTTCTGATTACAACTCCTGGGAGGATATATACGAAGCCAATGTGATTTTAGAGTATTATGGTTCAGAAACAGCTACTTTCACTTTTAAACAATATGAGGATACAACCTCATTCGTAAAAATCAACGAATTCAGTGAAACATCAAGGGAAAACGATCTACTGCAGAATGAAAAATTGTCTTATTCTCATTCTGATAAAAAAGAAACAGTTGATGACAGATGTAACTTTGACTTACTATTTGTCTTTCGTACCACTTGGTTTACACATTTGAAAATTGTAACATATGATAGAGAAGGATTAACAGCAACAACCCATATAGATTACGACATGGAGGAAATGATGAGAAGCAGCAATATGATCCTGATCCCTGGGATAGACGGGCCAATACCAGTAGAAATATCATCATTAATTTTAAACTTAATAGCGCTAACCGCTGGTGCAATCGGCGTAATATATTTTGCTAAAAAAATGAAAATAATAAGGGTAGCAACTTATGAAAAAGCACAACAATAGTGTCCTCTGGATGATCCCGCTCTATTTCTTTATTTTCCTCTGTCTTTTTATCTCTTTCAAGTTTATATTCATATTCTTTTTTAGAGCTGCGTTTGAACCAAGATTTATATTTGAATTAACTCCTTTTTACATTCTTTTAGGAGTAAATAACTTACAGCTGCTGTTTTTATCTTTAATTGTAGTCTTTTATGACACCTATCTTCATATAAAAGCAACTCGAAAAAACCTAAAATACTCCTTTATACCTACATCGATCATGCTATGCGGATTAGGATTAGCGATTACAACTAAAGAAATATCTGTTTCCAATCTCCCTTACTACCTACTTTTCGGGTTATTATTATCAGTTATCCTTATAGATCATAGACGTACTTTGATATATCCTGAGACCTTACCTTCTGCAGAACCAGTGAAACCTGAACCTCTTCCCAGTAGAGGCAGAATACCTTTCTTTGCTAGACCCAAACCTAAATTGTCTATCCCTATCATTAGTTCTCTTTTTTCTATATTCAAAAGAGGGAAAAAAACTGGTGAACCCGAGATGGAGGGTGAGACCTCTGAGGTGCCTGAACCTGTTTCTCCTGAGGCTGCAGAAAAGGAAGATGTTAAAATCGATGAGTTACTAACAGAAACCCCTGAGAAAGAGGTCTCTGGTGAACCTGAGGTGGAGGATGAGATTTCTGAGGTGTCTGAACCTGTTTCTCCTGAGGCTAAGGAAAAGGAGGAAGAAGATGTTCATTTGGGTGGAGGCCCGTCAGAACCCTCTGGTGGAACCATCTCTGGGGAACTCCCCGAATTTGAAGCAAAAGATACCACAGTAGCACCTTCTGAACCATCTGCCGTAGAACAGACGGACAAAGATTTAGATAAGGATTTATTAGAAAATGTTGAAAGAATATACCCTAAAGAGGAAATAACGGTAGAAGACCAAAAAGAGCTTGAAAAGAAAAAAATAGGTTTAACGGCAGAGAAACCGATGATACCTAAAGAAGAAACGAAGATATTAAGAGAGAAACTAGCAGATCGTCAGAGGGAAATAAAAAATAAAACTCAAGATATTAAATCTGGTTTCGAAAATATACAAGGAGGTTTAGAATCACTGAAAAATGAACTTGAAAACATCAGTGGAGAACTCCAATCAACTGTCCAAGAGTTGGCTGTACCAAGGAGAAAACGAGAGGAAACAAAGCCCCCGTCACGTTATATGGCTGACTCTAGAAAAACGATTAGAGAGGAAATAGTAAAACCAGCTACCGAGATCCATGGATGGCGTTTAGAGGATAAGAGAAAAAGTAATCTCAGGAGGGCTCAGGCTATTTTAGAAGAACTAGACAAAAAGGTAGAAAAACTGGAACGAATCTACATATATCAAACAGACTAACTGTTAACCTTAGATTTTTAGGAATAATCCATCTCTAATAAAAACTAAAAAAAACACAAGAAAAACTTTTTGAATCTATAGCCCCCCATTGTATTACATATAAACAGTTAGTTTACTATATTATTGTTATTTTTTGATTTACTTGGGTAGATGTAAGTGAATATGCAGATATGTATGCATCTGCGAATAACCTATATAAGGAATATAGTTATTATTCCATCATAACACTCTAATGAAATATTGTTAGGATGGGAAAAGTATGAAAAAAATTAGTAAAATATTTAAGAAGAAAGACGCAGGTAGTATGGGTATCGGCGCGATGATTATTTTCATCGCTATGGTTTTGGTCGCTGTGATAGCTGCTTCTGTAT
>Ga0209636_10000237_pt1 | contig 49351 bp, 52 predicted proteins | sample DeeMarSWOR152_54_FD_187464 | JGI IMG/M metagenome (GOLD analysis project Ga0209636, IMG submission 187464) | Marine sediment microbial communities from White Oak River estuary, North Carolina - WOR-1-52-54 (SPAdes) (version 2) | ecosystem: Environmental > Aquatic > Marine > Intertidal zone >...
TACGAAGGCAGAACATTGAACTTGACTTCTCACCCTGACGGCGTTCTGATTGGTCCAGCGTTGACTTCATCTGAGTTTGTAAGCACCACGGCTGACAAGGTCATAGCCATCGAGAAAGGCGGCTTGTTCACCCGATTCATTGAAGAGAATGTGCACAAAAAATTTAACGCCGTGTTGGTTCTTACGGCTGGGCAAGCGCCGAGGGCAACGAGGCACTTCATCAGGCGGTTGCACAAGGAAATGAATCTTCCAGTTCACATTTTCACTGATGGCGACCCGTGGGGAATGCACATTGCCATGGTCATAATTTCCGGTTCCGCTAACGCGGCGCACCTTCGGGAGCTGAACACACCAGACGCGAAATGGAGCGGCGTCTGGGCCACAGACATCGTCAACTATAAGTTGCCTACTGACCCGCTGGACGCTGTGGACATCAAAAGGCTTTATGAGTTGCAGAGGGACCCGCGGTACAAGGGAGACCCCTTGTGGCAGAGAGAAATCAAAAAGTTCCTGAAGATAAAGCGAAAGGCGGAGCAAGAGGCGTTCAGCCGTTATGGCTTAACCTACATCGTTGATGAATACTTGCCCACTAAACTGAAAGAAGCCGAATAACAAAGAAACGTTTAGCGGTATCCAGCTCACTTCTTTCTTATAGATAAAACTGAAATCGCTATTCCAGCTAGACCTGCTGAGAGTAAGGTTAGAGCTAACAGTTGTTTTTCTAAAGGTGTCTCCTGCCAAGCTGTGAACATACCTGAAACTGGAGAACTCGACTTCATTTGAATAAGAACGTAATCATCTGGTTCTATGGTGAACTCGTAGCTTGTGCAATCGCATACGTATTCGCTGTTTGAGTACAACTCGACTGTGTCGTTAGCTTGAAGGGTTAAGTGGAGCCTAGATTTGGCTTGCCAAGGTATTTGGTATGTGTAGTTGTTAGCTGACTCCAGAGTAAACCTTTCTCCACTTCCATAAGACGGCACCAGCTTTGGAAAAAGAACTTGCAGATAGAAAAGATAGGCTAACCCTGCCAAAGAGAGCAAAGAGAAAGTAGCTAACAACGCGACAATTTTTAACGGAAACCTCTTCACGTCAAGCACTCACAATACTTTCTCGGGTTCAATCTTTTACCTTTTGTGGAACAAATGTTTACTAAGTGCTTATGTCAAAGGCGATTATCGTTGGCGTCTCTACTGTGCTTTTTCAGCGAAAATATAAAATAACTGTTACTGTTTTATGTAGGAAACACATCGGAGAAAAAGGAAGGAACGGCATGAGCGAAGGAGAAACTTTCTGGCTATCTCTGGCAGAGAAGTTTTTCGGTCTTCTTCTCACAATCATCGGCGCTTTATTCATCTATTTCACGGTCACCAGCACAACCGCTTTAGGAGTTTTCACCGGCCTTTTCGGTTTCTTGAGCGCCGTGGTTTTGATTATAGGTTTATTCCTGCTTTTTGTCAGGCCACCAGAATAGTTTAGGCCTACTCTCTTCTTTCAACCACTATTCTGCAGTTGGTAACCAACGCGGCTATAACGCCTAACGCTGTAAGCCACGGAGCTAGAACCGTGCCTATTACGCCTACGGTGGCTGGAATCTCAAGCAACGTTTTTCCTTTCTCATCTTTCACAATTATTCTCGTTACATTTCCTTCATGTAGCAATTCCTTAACTCGGTCGACGAGGTTGCTGGCTGAGACACTGAATTCTTCTCTGGTGACTTTGGCTACTGGAGCGCCGCAAACAGGGCAGAATTTGTCGTCCTCTTTAAGAGGAGCGCCGCACTTCGTGCAAAAAGCCAAGTGTTTCACCTCACTATGCCAGAGTTTGCAACGCCTACTTAAAAAATATTGTGAGGTGGCGGGCTGAGTGTTTATTAAGTAATGCCTCATTATTTTTGGTCAGTCTCGCCTATGCATAATAAAAACGAAAGGATGCGTTCAGATGCCTATCCGCCAACCTATAGTGTGCGTTCTCGGCCATGTGGATACTGGCAAGACTCTTCTCTTAGACAAGATTAGAAAGACAAGCGTGCAGGCAAGAGAAGCAGGCGGCATAACACAGCACATAGGTGCAAGCTTCTTCCCGGTTGAAACGCTCAAGCAATTGATCGGTCCCTTGCTTTCCACGCTCAAAGGCGAAATCCAAATTCCAGGCTTGCTAATCGTTGACACTCCTGGACATGAAGCCTTTACAAATTTGAGGCGGAGAGGCGGAAGCGTAGCCGACATAGCTATTCTCGTAATCGACATACTGCGGGGCTTTGAGGCGCAAACTTACGAGTGCATAGAAATTTTGAAGGCACGCAAAACGCCTTTCATAGTGGCGGTTAACAAAATCGACCGCGTTCCAGGCTGGAAGTCTCAACCAGCCACGCCTTTCTTGAAGGCTTACGCAGCTCAGGGCTCTTACGTTAAGGAAGACTTGGACAACAAACTCTATGAGATTATGGGTACTTTTTCACGTGAGGGCTTCCGCACCGACCGCTTTGACCACATCAAAGATTTTACGTCAACAATCGCTTTGGTGCCTACCAGTGCAAAGACTGGAGAAGGCTTAAACGAGCTTCTCATGGTTCTCGTCGGCTTGGCGCAACAATATTTAAAGAAACAGTTGCAGACCACGGAAGGTCCAGCGAAGGGCTCCGTTCTCGAAGTCAAAGAAGAGCCAGGCTTAGGCTTAACGCTCAACATCATAATCTATGATGGCACGCTGCATAAAGACGATTTAATCGTGGTGGGCGGCAAAGAGAAACCCATTATAACCCACATAAGGGCGATTCTAGTTCCTAAGCCTTTGGATGAAATTAGGGACCCACGCGATAGATTCTCCTCTGTTGACTGTGTTTTTGCAGCGGCAGGAGTGAAAATAGTCGCGTCTGGATTAGAAGGTGCCCTTGCAGGAGCGCCCTTATACGCCGTTCAATCAGGCGAAGAACCGAAAAAATACGCCAAACTCGTCACCGAAGAAATCGAAAAAATCAGAATCTCCACCGACGTTGAAGGCATAATTCTGAAGGCGGACACGCTTGGGTCCTTAGAAGCCATCGCTGAAATTCTGAAACAGAATAATGTACAAGTTAGAATCGCAGACGTGGGTGACGTTTCCAAAAGAGACGTTGTAGAAGCTTCGGTAGTGAAGGAGCATGAACCTCTCTATGGCGTCATCTTAGCTTTTAACGTTAAAATTTTGCCAGACGCAGCAGAAGAGGCAAAAATCAAAGATGTTCACGTATTTAAAGAGCAGATAATCTACCATTTAATAGATAACTACTTGAAGTGGCTTAAATCTCAACGTGAAGCTAAACTTGAGCAGGAATTTGAAAATCTCGTCAAGCCTGGGAAAATCCGCATCATGGAAGGTTACGTTTTTCGAAGGGCAAAACCCGCAATCTTCGGTGTGGAAATTTTAGGTGGGCAACTGAGACCAAAATACCTTCTCATGAGGGCTGAGGACGGGGCAGACGTAGGTGAAGTGCAGCAGATTCAAGATAAGGGCAAGGCCATTTCCGAAGCCAAGCAAGGCATGCAAGTAGCCGTGTCCTTGGACAAGCCCATTGTTGGAAGGCACGTTTTTGAAAAAGACATCCTCTACGTGAAAGTGCCTGAGCCTGATGCAAAGGCTTTGCTGACAACACACTTGGACAAGCTCACTGCAGACGAACAAGAAGTGTTAAAGGAATACTCTGAGGCAATGCGCAAGAGAACACCCTTCTGGGCAGCCTAACTTGAAACTAGCACTTTGTATGGCTACACTGCAGATTTTGGTCGTGCATGCTGAGCAACAGTTGTAAATCGTGAAAATTTCACGTACAAATTCGATTAGATCGTAGTGGGGTTGTTGGTAGCCCGGGATATGTGACTTATCTCGTTGATTTCTCACTTGGGATTAACAATTATGACACGGCTGAGTAGAGGAAAGCATCGATTTAGATTATGGGTGGTCAATCCCACCCCCACTGTGGCTAAAAATTTCCGTTGCCTCATCGTCTTTTTAACGACTATTCAGAGGGAACTTAAGCCGGCTTTTGAGGTTAGTATGGTGTAGATTTAAATCATTGAGGTTAAGACCTGTTCTTTTTCTTTTCGTAGTTTCTTTTAATTCCCTCTAAATGTTTTTTCTTTGAGCCGTCTTAGGGTCTTAGCATGCAATGATGTCTGTTTTTTAAGAGCTGGGCATGGAGCTTATTTCCTCAACTGTCCGATTTAGCGTTACCTCCGCAATGTTTCGGCTGTACTCCGCAATTCGTCTTGAACTGTCAAGGAGCAACCTATGGATAGATGAGACATTTGGGTCAAGCTTTTTACTGGACATTAAAGTGGTCAGATCGTTTTCTAAAGCAATAAATGACTCTAGTTGAGAGATTGTCTTATCGGCGCTTTCATAGTCCCTTTCGAACATAGCCCTTAAGGTTTCCTCAAGCAATTGATTTGCCAAAGAATTGAAATTCAAGAGTTTAATATATGCTTCTTCGTCAACTGATTCTTTTAAATATAGCATTTTATCGTCAATCAACTTTTTAAGCATCCTTATGTTATTAGCGATATTCAACGCGTTGTCTGCGATGCTTTTTATGTCATTGACGATGATCCTGTAACCTAAAAATTCTTTTGCAGTTCTAAATCCCCAGTCTTTGAATAAATTATGCTCTAAGCCAAACTTTAATTGACGGATAACGTATAGATCTAATCGTTCTACAATAGCATGTGCATCAATCACGCTTTGAATTAAGCCTTGATCCATATTCTTTAGCGCCAAGATGACGTCTTTATTTGCTGAAAGGGCTAGGCCAGCCATCCTCCTAATAGCCTTCTCTATAGGGAAGTCAGGGTGATTTATCAGAATTTGAATTGTGATCTCTTTCGATGTTTCGTCTATGATCTCTGATCCTAGGAGTGCATTTTTGACAAGATTCTCCATTGCAGTTTTGGATTTCTGGTAGATTTCGCTATCTTTGAAACGGACATGAATAAGGTCCGCACTTACAACATAGAGAGAGGTTATTCTGCGGCATATTGATTGAATATCACTCTTTTGGTCTACATAGATCCAATATTCTCTCAGTTTAGGCTTCTCGGTTTCTTTTCTTCCTTCCATTATCTTTCTTGGAACCAAAATTAACGATGAATCTTCCCGTACTTTGAATGTTATCTCGCTTCCTTTCTCTATTCCCACATCCTTCGCCCAGTCTTTTGGCAAAGATATGCTAAGTGATCCTCTTCCTGCACATTGAACTCTTCTATAGCCTAGATCTTTCTCCATCAAGTATTGTCTCCTCTCTTACATATATTTCATATACTTTATACACATTATTATTTGAATTATAAATCATTTGTGATAAATTTATATGAAATATTTGGCGTAGATACCTCGGTAAAAGGTAATGGTATTAAGGTTTTGTAGGGATTGTGCAAACTTTGAAGATCGAAGAGACATAGACGGTGTTGCCTTGTGCAAAATGAATATCGGACCTTATGTATGCTGTGAAGAATTCGAGCCAAGGAAGGAGAGCGTAAATGCGAATAGAGTATATAATAGGTTTTGTGTCGAGTGCGCTAACTTCGAAGAAATAGATGGAATTTCTCTATGCGCGAAAAATCATACTCCTGGTGTTGCATGCTGTGAATTTGAAAGCAGATTTGAAAAATTAAACGTGACACAAGAGAATAATCGTATAAAAACAGTTTTGGCAGCATATACCGCTGTACACTATGTCTCTGAGCCTATACCATCTTCTTTAGTAAAGATTGGGCGAAAAATTAAATGGTAGCCCGGGAGAGGTTCAAACCCGCCAAGATTCAGTCCCTTATTCATGAAAGTAGGTGGATGTTTCCTATTCTTGTGTTCTTTAGGTGTTTTTCTGTTGCTTTCTGGCATTCTAATGCCTGTTTTCTGCTTGTTGTTGGCAAGTCGTTCATGACATAGCGTGGATAAAACGCTAACAGCGTGTATGGAATTTCAGGGTCTATTTCGCTTATGAATTTGGCAATGTTTTCAACCTCTTCCGCGTCTATGTAGCCTGGCACAAGCAACGTGCTAGCGCAGAGCACTGGCAGTTCCTTTCGTTTCTTATAGAATTTTTCTCCTATCATCTTGAAGTTTTCAAGCGTAGGCTTGTTGGAAACTCCGCATAAGGCAGTGTTTAACTCTTCACTCCAACTTTTCAGGTCGAATTTTATGTTGCCGCCGCTTTCTAGGGCATAGGCTGCGGCTTTCTCCGCCAATTTTGGGTTCATGTAACCGTTTGTTTCCCAGCAGATGCGAAGGATACGCTTTTCAGCGTTTGCTTTTTCTAAGGCTATGCGGCCCACTTCAAGCGAATGCGGCATCTGCGGAGACGGGTCGCCTCCAAAATAGCATATACAAGAAACGTGTTTGTCTGCCTTAGCCGCTAAAGCCTCAGCACTCATAACAGGCTTATGCTTCGCCGACAGGTTGCGGTAATGCCAGTTCTGACAGAAAAGACAATCATAACTGCAAGCTCCATAAAAAACCGCCAAGTTAGCGTAGCCGTACTCAGCCTCTGGCTTATACGCGTATTTAGGATAGCCGCTTCCAGTGCAGCCGGGGCAGAACCACCAACTAACACAGTTAGTTGGCAAACTGTCATAATACCATTCTAAAATGCCTTTCTCGGCTGTGCCGCCAAAACGAACCAGACGCCCATTAACGTTCCAAACAAGCCCACAAAAACCAGTACTACCAGAACCAATTACACAATTGTTGGCGCAAACACCACAAGGTATTCCACCAGCATCTCTTGGCGGTTCAGAGGGCAAACCAAAAACCGCACGGCTCTTACCATGCACTCGCCTCGTAATCTCAAGGGCTTTTTCAGGCTTTCCTCTTATACATTTTAAACAAACACTCAAACTGTCTGAAACAGTCGCGGCTTTTTCGCCGCAAACCAAACATTTCCCCAATGTTGTCAGCCACCGCCTACAGGTGGCAGTATCGCCAAGATGTCGCCGTCTTCCAGCTCTGTTTCTAGTCCGTTTTGGGTTGCGGCGCTTTTTCCGTTGACGAGAAACTGGAGAAAACCCCGAACTTCTCCAGTCTTGCGGTCGTAAACATATTCGACAAAAGGTTTACCGTAGCGTTGCGACAGCATCTTAAGAACCACTTCGACGGTGACTTTCCCGCCTTCTGAAAACTCTAGCGTTTCCTCTTTCTTGTTGGTTATCTCTCTTAGACTGGTGAAGAAACGAACTGAAACTTGCAACGCTTAGGCACCGTTAGACTATTAGAGGGAAAATGGTAAAATTAAACTGTTGCGCATCAAAGCGCCATCCACGCGCTAGTTCTGCGCCATGCCCTGTTTCAAGTTATGAAAACGTTAGAGGGATAGAGGTCTGATTTTCCATAGGCTACCTACGCAATGCAGCGTCCTGTAAGGGTAAAAGTTTATATTTTCCGCTGGTTTTTGCATATTTCCGATTGAAAATAGCTTTGTATCCCTTAAAAAGAGAGGTTTGACAAAATGGCGTATTTAACAACAACTGGTTCAGGACAGCCAGTCCTAATTCTAAAAGAAGGCACATCAAGAAGCAGAGGAAAAGAAGCCCAAAGAAACAACATAATGGCCGCACGCGTAATCGGCGAAGTATTGAAGACTACGCTTGGACCCCGCGGCATGGATAAAATGCTCATCGATAGCTTAGGCGACATAACCATAACAAACGACGGTGCAGCAATCCTAAACGAGATAGATGTGGAGCATCCAGCGGCAAAGATGATGGTGGAAATCGCCAAGACACAGGACGACATGGTGGGCGACGGAACAACCACAGCGGTGGTTTTGGCAAGCGAACTTCTCAAAAAAGCCGAGGAACTGCTTGATCAGAGCATTCACCCAACAATATTAGTGAGCGGGTACCGAAAGGCAGCCCAAAAAGCCATCGAAACAATAAACAAAACAGCCGTGCCAGTCGACATCGAAGACCGTAAAACCCTGCTTAAAGTTGCTTTGACCTCGATGAGCAGCAAAGCAGTGGGCGCTGCTAGAGAGCATTTGGCGGAAATCGCCATAGATGCTGTCAAACAGATCACCGAGCAGCGCGGAGACAAGAAAATAGCAGACATAGACAATCTACAACTCGTAAAGAAAACTGGTAAAAGCCTTCTCGAAACGCAGCTTGTGAGCGGAATAATCATTGACAAGGAAGTCATTCACTCTGGAATGCCAAAGAAGAAGGAAAACGCAAAAATCGCCCTTTTAGATTCTGCATTGGAAATTGAGAAAACCGAGATCAGCGCCGAAATCCGCATTCGCGACCCCACTCAAATGAAGGCGTTCTTAGACCAAGAAACCAACATGATGAAAGAAATGGTGGACAAGATCAAGGCTTCACGCGCAGATGTTGTCTTCTGCCAGAAAGGCATCGACGACATAGTTCAACACTTCTTGGCGAAAGAGGGCATAATAGCCGCTAGACGCATTAAAGAGTCTGACATGGAAAAGCTTGCGAGAGCAACGGGCGGAAGAATAATCTCTAACTTAGATGACCTGAAAGCCAAAGATTTGGGCCAAGCTGGTTTAGTGGAAGAGCGCAAAATCGGCGATGACAAGATGATTTTCGTTGAAAAGTGCAAAGACCCTCATTCAGTGGCTATACTCATACGCGCTGGACTGGAAAGAATGGTAGACGAAGCTGAAAGAGCCATGAATGATTCGCTGTCAGTGGTTTCAGACGTTACTGAAAACAGCAAAATCGTTGCTGGCGGCGGTGCAGTGGAAGTTGAAGTTGCCAAGGAACTGCGCAAGTATGCCACAAAAGTCGGCGGCAGAGAACAACTTGCCGTAGAGGCTTTCGCAGATGCAGTTGAGATAATACCGAGAACTCTGGCGGAAAACGCAGGCTTAGAACCCATAGACATAATCGTGGAACTGAGATCAGCACATGAGAAAGAAGACGGCAAGTACAAAGGCATTAACGTTTTCACTGGCAAACTGCAGAACACTCTTAAAAAAGGCGTAATCGAACCCGCAGTAGTCAAAGAGCAAGCTATAAAATCAGCAGCCGAGTCAGCAGCCATGATACTGCGCATAGACGACATAATAGCCGCCACAAAACCGAAAGAAGGCCCAGGCGGCAAAATGCCAGGCGGTCCTGAAGGCGAATATTAAGCCTCCTCAATTTTTCTTTTAAATCAGCCGCTATTTTTATTAAATCAAACGTCTAAGAGTACCCTCTTGCTCTGACGCTCCGGTAGTATAGTCCGGTCACATCAAGATAAAAGTGGCGATTTCTCCCGCACAACCTTCCCTTTTTCAAGATCATTTAGAATAAAGTGTCCTCCGAGCTGACATCCTGTTTCATGATCCTATTCGATTCTGCAAAGTTTTCTTTTTCCAAGGAAAAGAAATACAATCCCTAATAACCAACTCAACGGAATTGTGACATAACACAGTGTCTGCAATAATGGTAGATCAAAAACGATAAGGGGGATCAAAAACAATCCGTTAGGTATTGCAAACATGGTTATCATGAGGTTTGTCACATAGTTTCCTGACTTGTCCGAAAAGGCTGGATTTAGGAGGGAGAGACCGAGAACAAAGGCAACGATCGCTGAGACGAATAATACCGCCAACGCAGTGATAGCCAAAAGAGCAAACGCATTTTGATTGCTTAGTATTGTTGAAACAACAGTGATGGCTACCGTGATCGACACTACCACTAGCCAACCATGCAGTAGCCTCGCCTTAACAAACCTCCCCACACCAGAAGGTGTTTTCTTAAAGATGAATAGGGCTTCTTTCCCTCGTAGCGTCACTTCACTAACCACGAATGCAGCAAGAAGCGGAAGCATAAACAAAGGCATCAACAGGGCAGCTTCGGGATCAGACCCGACTATGAGTATATTTATCAAGAAGAGTAGACCCACTATATAGAAGATTTTCGACAGGTTTTCAAGCCTTCGGCTATAATCCTTGAAGATAGATACTAGAAGTGTGCCAAACGATTTGCTGCCTCCGAGATGTTTGACAGTTTTGTAGAATACACCGTCAGGCTTAGCCGTTGAAGCGACAAAGGTAATGGTTTCTAGACTGTAGGCCCGATTTGCCGCTCTTGCGCCCAGCCACAGAGCCGCTACGAAGAAGGCAATAAGACCTCCAAACATAGTCAGCGTCTCAAACCCAACGGCACTGATGTTGCCGGGATTGTTTACGAAGCCAAAGATAACCTCAGCTCCCCAAGAACTGGGCAAGAAGCCGAGAATGGCTCTAACCATACTGTTCGTCCCAGGCTCAGCAAGGGCTTGAATAAGGCCTCCACCCATAATTGCATACATTATTGCGATCATGGGCAAAGCTATGACTAGGGCGAGGGCTCTTCCAATATCCTTACCACGAGCAGTTTTTCCAAGCCTTGTTCTCAGGATGGCAGCAATCACAGTACCGATCCAGAGAGCAGAAAAAAACGTGACAACGAAAATTATGATGACGATCGCTATCTGAACCAGGTCCAAACCCAGAGGGTTCAGAACAGCCGTGAAAAAGCCAGCGATAACCGTGACTACGATGGCGTAAAAAGGCATAACGCCAAGAAACTCACCTAGCAAAACATCGCTCGGCTTTATCGGGGCTGCGAGAAAGATCTCCAGCTGACTAGTCTGTACTTCTTTCAATGTGTAGGTGATTGGAAGTATTATGAAGTAGAAGAAGATCATGAACATTATGACTGGCACCAAGGCTACTGCAACCTGGGACAGGAAGAAAGCAAGGAAGTCATCTATGAACAGGCTGACGATTCTTGGCGCAATGAACGCCACATAAACCGCTAGCAGCCCAATTACTAGATAGGGAAAGTAGGGTCTTATCTTGCGGATTCTGTTTATGCGGATCCGGTATTCGTTCCTCGCAACCACGAGCCACTTAGGGGTTGGCACCCTTTTGCTCCCTCCACGCTAACAGCTCCTTCTCTTCCACGCCTCCAGTTATGGCAATGAAGGCCTCTTCCAACGTCTTCGTTTTTGTCTGAGCAATGATTTCATCCACTGTGCCTATTGCGATGAGCCTGCCTTGGTTGATGATGCCTATGCGGTCACACAACTCCTCCACAACAGGAAGAATGTGGCTGCAAATGAAGATTGTTTTCCCTGCAGTGTCTGCCAACTTCTTTATCAGATCCTTAACCATGAGAGCAGCACGCGGGTCTAACATGGAGGTGGGCTCGTCAAAGAACAGAATGGGAGGATCGTGGATCAAAGCTGATGCGATTAAGATTTTCTGTTTCATTCCTCGGCTGTAGCCTTCAAGCAGATAGTCACGTCTCTCATGAAGGCCGAATAGCTTCAGTAAGTCATCAATTCTTTCAGTTAGAATATCGCCTGGGACATCGTAAAGGGCTCCCATAAACTCTAGAAACTCATGGGCACTGAGCTTCTCGTACAAGCCAGGCGACTCAGCAAGCAAGCCTGTGACCCGTTTTACTTCCGTTTCCTTCTTGAGGATGTCATAGCCGTTCACTGTGGCTGTACCGCTGGTGGGTTTTATTATGCAGTTTAACAAGCGAACGGTAGTTGTCTTACCTGCTCCGTTCGGACCGAGCAGACCAAAAGTTTCTCCCTCATAAACCTCTAGGTCAACCTCATCTACTGCTTTAATCTCGCCACCCTTACCATAATATTTGGACAATTTATCTGTATGGATCACAACTTTCATCAGTAATTCCTCGTCCCGGTTTTCAATATCGTCCTATGTTTATGTAACGGCTCTTATAACTTGTGGAAGAAATTTCTATTGATACATATAATTTCAGCTTTCTCTCTCCCGCAATTCTTCCCCCTTTTTCTTTTAAATCAGCCGCTATTTTTATTAAATCAAACGTCTAAGAGTACCCTCTTGCTCTGACGCTCCGGTAGTATAGTCCGGTCAAGTATAACGGCCTCTCGAGCCGTGGACCCGGGTTCGAATCCCGGCCGGAGCACTATCCATTCTGTAACAATTTGGAATCACGGTCAAGAACGGTAACTACAGGCAATTTCAGGTTCAATCTATTTATAAGGGAGGGGCTATCCTTCAGAGTCGTCTTTTTTCTTTCTCCTGTTTCAACACTTGATTCGCCAAACTCGTCAAGAAGATTACGCTGAACACCAACACTGCTATGCCTATCTTATACGCGAGTTCCATGTCGGAATAGAAAATTGCGAAAACGGACACAAGCATCAGCGCTAGCACTAGAATTTCTTGCACGCTACTCAAGCTTTTCAAGCCTAATCTTAAGCTCATTTCTATCCCAGTTAAGTACCTCCATTCTTCCACAGCGCCACTTATTAATTTTCTCTTGTGGCGCATTTTCTGCATAAGTGTTAAAACTTATTGATGCGAATAAGCTTTTATAAGAATGTTAATGAGATGTCTATGAGAAAATGCACCGCTTCCAAACGCGAGGGCGCAGATTGAATGCCCTACATTAAAAAAATAGAACTTAAAAGCTTCAAGTCTTTCGGGTCGCAAACAGTTAAAGTAGCCTTAGATAAGGGCCTCACAGTCATAACTGGCCCAAACGGAAGCGGAAAAACCAACATATTGGACGCGTTTTTATTTGCTCTCGGCGAGCTAAGCTCAAGAAGGCTTCGCGCAGAAAGTGCGGCTAAACTGATCTTTCACGGCTCTGAAAAGGCAGGGCTAGAAAGGGCGAACAGGGCTAAGGTGATAATCCAATTTGACAATTCAGACGGCGCAATGCCTGTTGACACGATCACAGTTACGGTTTCGCGGGAGGTTTACAGAAACGGCCAAAGCGTTTACAGGCTGAACGGCCGAAGAATCACGCGAACACACATACTCGAAATTCTCTCCATGGCAGCGATAAGCAGTGTGAGCCAAAACATAATCCCGCAAGGCACCATAACACGATTAACCGATGTTACCCCGATGGAACGCAGGAAAATCATCGAAGACCTAGTCGGAATCGCCCAGTATGACGCTGAAAAGGCTAATGCAGAAGAGAAACTGCGGACGGCAGACATATCAATCCGCACAGCCATGGGCAGAATAGACGAAGTTCAGAAGCGACTGGACGACCTTGAGCGGGAACGCAACCAACTTTTACGATACAGTTTCATCCAAAACGAAATCAAAAAATTCGAAGCTGTCAAAATCTCCCACGACATTATTCAGCTAAACAAAAAAATGGAAGAAACCTCAGCCCAAGCTGACAAAGTCAGAAGTAAAGTTGAAAAGTTCCGCGAATTACGCAACGATCGCAGGTCCAAAAGGCGGGAGATCGAAGGAGACTGGCGAAAACTCAGTTCAGAGATTGTTGAAGAAGGCGGCTCACAAGTACTGAAAGTGCAGATAAGAATAGGCGAGTTGAAATCAAATCTCACAGAACTTACGACAAAAATTAGCTCTGGACAGGCAAGTCTCGAAAGCCTAAAGCGCGTGAGAGAGAACAACCTGGAACAGTACCAGTCCATTAGAAACGAAATTCGAGAAAACCGATTAAAAATACGAAAGTCGCGAGTTGAAAACGAAAAGCTTCAGTCCGAGATCAAAGCAAAAGAGGCCGAACATGAAGCTCTGGCACAGGAAACCGCTCAGCTTTGGGGCGGCCTAGGCGAAAACAGCAAGAAAATACGCCAGATCGAAATGCAAGTCGACGCGCGCTATAAGAAGCTTGCCTTCTTAAGATCACAATACCTAAGGGATAAGACCGCCGTTCAACTCAGCTCCAGACGGCTCAGGGAACTGAACGAGCGCAAAGAAAGATTCATCGCAACGCTTTCAGAAATTGAGAACTCACTGGCTGAACTTGACAAGGTGCAGAAAGAACAGAAGGCGCAACTTAAAAGTCTTGAGCGTACTCTTGAGCGAAGAACGGTCCAAAAAGAGGTTGTTTCAAGAGAAATTTCTGAAGCGGGAAAAATAGCGAATTCAGCAAAGGAAGCGGTCATAGAATTCGTTACACAGAGGGAACTTGCTGAGACTGTAGCGGCTGAAGAAAACGCGTTAAGAAGCATAGAGGAATTGGGCGAGTTAGGCGCAATCTCGGGTGTCTATGGACGATTGCGCAAGCTGATTAAAGTTGAGAAAACTTACAGGAAAGCGATAGCCGCGGCTGCCGCTGGATGGCTTAACGCCCTAGTTGTGAAAGACATTGATTCAGCATTTACGTGCACGGAAACTCTGAAAAGGATGAAGCTGGGAAGAATAAAGATTATTCCGCTCCAAGGAGCTTCAAATCCTAGATCTCTAAAAATACCTGAAAGACAGGGCGTAAGCGGTGTTGCTTCAGCCTTTGTTAAATGCGCGCGAAATTACGAACCAGCAGTTAACTACGTTTTTGGAGACACCTTGATAGTCTCTAATGACAAGACTGGGTTTGCACTCTCAAATGAAGGCTACCGCGCTGTGACTGTCAATGGGAACCTTTATGAGGTTGGAGGAGCCTTCGAAAGCGGCTACTATAGGGCTCCTATAGACTTTTCAAAAATTATTCCCAGTGAAACAGCCATCAAAAGCCTTGATGAAGCGGTGAAAGCGCTCCAGCAACATCTTTCTCAAAGAGACAGTGACATATCCGTCTTCGAAGAGGAGATTGAGCGAACCAAAATTGAGATTGCTCGCCTGTCAGATTCCATAATTACTCTTGACAGGGAAATGGCCAGAGTAAAACGAAATGTCAAACGAACTCAAAGCAACGTTAAACGCGTGGAAAAATACTGTGCAAAACTTGAAAAGGAAATAGAGACTGGAAAAGCCCAGATGGGATTATACAAGTCTGAAAGAAGCGTCATTCAGAAAGAAATTCAGAAGCTCCAAGCCGAGCTCGCAGTTCTAAGGAAGAAAACTGATGTTGGGCACATTCAGGAGTTGGAGGTAAAGCGAGAGAAACTCGCGGAGGAGATAATCACTCTCAGGCAGAACCTAGGCACAGTTCAAACTGAAATTTCTACACGCCAATCCCAATTCGACAATGTATTGCGCGTTGGGTATAAAAACGCCAAGATCCAACTCTCGAAGGTTAAACAGCAACAGAGGAAAGTTGAGAAGGAAGTGGCTGAAGCACTTCAGCAGCGTGAATCCCTCAAGCAGGAAATTTCGGAGCTAGAAAAGAGCCGCGTTGAACTTTCTAAGGCGGTTTTTTCAGCGAGGGAGGAAGCCCAAAAGTTCACTGCGCAAATAGACGCCATTGACAGCGAGCTTCGGCTACTGGACGAAGAGTACGAACAGGCTGACATGCTTCTAAATCAGCTCCAACTCAGCGTTCAGACTCACCAGTTACAGCTTCAGCAGCATCAAAACCAGCTTAAACAATTTGGCTACGAAAATCCTTTAGAAACTACGGAAAAACAAGTCAAAGAAGCGGAAACCTCAAGCCAGATGATGCAGTTTGAACTTGAAAGAATAGGCGCTGTGAACCAACTCGCCCTGTCGCATTATGCAGAGCAAATTTCAAGATACAGAGAATTATCCCTGCGTTTGAATGAGCTTGAAAGAGAAAAGCAAGCTATCGTGCAGTTTATGGACGAAATTGAAAGTAAGAAACGCAAGGTTTTCATGGATGCGTTTGAAACAATCAACCTGAATCTTGAGAATTACTTTTCCAAATTAACTGGAGGAGGTAATGCCTTTTTAAAGCTTGAAAAGCCAGAGGAGCCTTTCCGCGGCGGCATAGACCTGCTCGTGCAGTTCCCTAATAAGCCGTCTATAGTTGTTAGCGGTGCAAGCGGTGGCGAACGCTCAGTTTCAGCTGTCGCCTTCATATTCGCCTTGAAAGAGTTTACGCCTACATCATTCTATATTCTTGACGAGATAGACGCGCACTTGGATGCTTTTCACGTTTCGAAACTTGCCGATGTCCTTCTAGAGGAGTCTGAGAAAATACAGTTCATAGTAATCACTTTAAAGCCGGAAATTGTGAACAAAGCCCAAAAAATTTATGGGGTGTATGAGCGCAACGGAGTTTCAAACGTTATCTCCGCAAAGTTCTTGGAGGCGACCAGCTGAATGTCAACAGCAATGAGAAAGCCTTTTTACTTGAGGCCTCCGTGGAACATCCTCTTCGAAATCAGCAAACTTGAAAAGCTCACGCCTTGGAACGTGAACATCACTTACTTGCTCACATCATTTCTTTCGGAAATGGAAAGAACAGGAAAGGTGGATTTCCGTGCTTCGGGTGTAGCGTTGGATTCTTCTGCGCTCATCTACCTAATGAAGTCAAAGCTTCTGCTCACTCTTCAGGAGCCTCCCACGCCGCCGAAGACTCCGCCAGATTTTGTTCCGCCACCCCTGTTTTTGCCTCTGAGGCACGAATTGACATCAACAACCATAAAGCATCTGCTGGAAGTTTTAGATGACGTGCTGAAAGGTGAAAAACTGCCTCGCCTCGACAAAGTCGTTGCGCAACCTGTTCTTCCAGCAGTATCCGATATCCTGTCTCAATTGGACATTTTCTTGATGGAAATCGAGATGCAGATGGAGAAACTGTACGATCTTCTCTGCGAGAAAGTTAAAGGCGCGGGAATAATCGAGTTTTCAACCCTCATAAAAGGAGTCGCTCGGCTAGAAGCGATCCGCACATTTATTCTTCTTCTGTTTTTGGCACAGAATAGAAGAGTAAGTTTGTGGCAGAATGAAGAAACAGAAGAAATATACATAGCCGTGGGGAACTTGAACATTGCAAGGGACGAAAAAACAATCAGCTAGCTCAAAGGCTGCAGTTCAGTTGACGCCAGATGAAGAAAAAATGCAGCGTTGCCTGAGGTTATTGGAGGCAGCCTTGTACGTTGCCGGTCGTCCTCTAGACCTTAATGAGTTATGTTCAGTTTTGAGCACTAGGTCGAAAAAGAAAACTAAAAAATTCACTAAAGCTCTCATGAAAGCGTATTCAGCCAGAAACACTGCACTTGAAATCTTGGAGCTAAAGGATGACCGCTACGTTTTGCAGTTAAAAGCGGATTTTACACCGTTAGTTAAGAAACTTGTCAATAGGCCTTTGCTTTCTTCTGGTCCATTGAAAACGCTTTCTTACATCGCTTATAGGCAACCGATCTTACAGAAAAGAGTAATCGAAGTGCGAGGTCAGCATGCTTACGGTCACGTAAAGCTTCTCAAGGATATGGGGTTAGTTGCGGCTGAAAGAGCTGGACGCTCCATGACTCTCAGGACAACTGAATATTTTGCCGACTATTTCGGGTTGACCCATGACACCGCAACGATGAAGAGAGAGTTAAAACGCATATTCGGCGAAGCAATAAAGGAAGATAGTCGATCCTAAACGGATACGTTTATATGGAAAATAACGGTGATAGTGAGCACCCGAACTTAGTAATCAAAAAGGGAAATGTGAAATGTCAGTTTGGCATGGTAGCTTACGCAAAAGAAAACAAACAGGCGGCAGAAAACGAGCCTACCGCGTGAAAAGAAACTTTGAGAAAGGCTCATTTCCAGCAGAAACCACCCTTGGAGAACCAAAAAGGAGACGCGTAAGAGGATATGGCGGCCAAATCAAAATTAAAACCTTAAACGACAAATACGTGTGTGTGACTGACCCGAAAAGCGGGAAAACCGAGAAAACCGAGATTTTACGCGCCGTCAGAAACAGAGCTAACGTGGACTACAACAGAAGAGGCGTAATAACAAAAGGCGCAGAAATAGAAACTTCATTGGGACTGGCGCGGGTCACCTCTAGCCCAGGCAGCGATGGCGCTATAAACGCTGTTCTCATCGGTAAAGAAGAAAAAAGCTGAGCTCACTGCTGTTTTGAAGGCTCACTTCGAATCTTTAACAGTTGTTTCGCAATTTTTCTTATTATCTGCTCTTTTGCCCCTTTCTTTTCAACCATTATCATTCCCGTCTTAAGCCAAGGAGTTTTGGGGTAACCAGCTTCTGGGGCGAACTCATGTTTTAAACCGAGCTTTTCCACCGCTATTTTGATTTCGACAATTTTTGGAGATTGCACTGCTAAGCTCTTTGGGACTCGTCGTCCTTTCTTTCTTGTTTTGGCTGAGTCGAAGTATGCTGGCCAAATTATGGCTTTGTCTTGCTTGCGCATGTCCATTTTTCACCTGTCCTTATTTGTGGGCATAATAGGCAGTTAATTTCGCATCGTTTTCGTTTACGCGAACGAATCCGAAGCGTTCAAACTGTATTACAGTGTTCGGCTTTAACTTTTTGCAGGTGCTTTCCGCGATTCCCTCATTCACTGCCGCATCAGGCATAATCACTTGGCAGGGAAACTCTTCGCCTCTTGGTATCCAATGGATAAGCTTGGCTTTAGTTTTTCTCACTGCCTCGTAGGATTCACTAGCAAACGACGCTTCCACCGCGTCAGCGTTTACGCTTTCTATCTTTACGTTGAAAAGCTCCATGAGCCGAATTACCTTTCCAACCGCTGCATTAGCGGCGTCTTTCTTTGCTATCCAGAAAGTAGCTGCCCCTTCTTCTCCTTTAGGCGTTACAGTATATTCTCTGAACCCCCGTTTAGGCTTCTCAGGGTGCAGAGGAAGCTTGGCCTCGAAAACTTTTGGGACATGCTTAACTTTCAGCTCGATCGGCTCTGACACGAAGAAGTACCTGTTGCTCTGTGGATCCAAAATCTTGCGGTTGTAAGCGTACAAATTCTCCCAGCTTAACGTCACATCGGCAGTTTTGGGTCCAACGTCAATTATCATTTTCTTGATGGCGTCTGGCGTGATTCCACGCTTTCTTAAAGCGGCGAAGGTTGCGAGGCGCGGGTCATCCCAACCATCGTAAAGGCCGTCTCTTATGCCCTGAACAATTTTTGACTTGCTCAAAAAAGCGCCTGTTATCTTCAACCTTCCGTAGTGTATGGCTTCTGGGTACTTCCAGCCTAAATGCTTGTACATGTACTCTTGTCTAACCTTGTTTGTTAAGTGCTCTTTGCCTCTGATGATGTGCGTTACGCCCATAAGGTGGTCGTCTACGCCAGCAGCCATGTTGTATAAGGGCCAGACGCGGTATTTGCTGCCTACTCTAGGGTGCGGATACTTCTCTGTGTCGATAACCCTTAGTGCGGGCCAGTCTCTGACAGCAGGGTTCGGATGCGCTAAGTCGGTTTTGACGCGGACTACGGCTTCGCCTTCAGCGTAACCTCCTTCTAGCATAAGCTTCCATCGATCCAACTGCTCCTCTACTGGAAGGTTTCGGCAATTGCACGGTTTGCTGTCTAATGCCTTCTTTCTGAACTGGTCGGGTATACAGGTGCAGACGTAAGCGTTGCCTTCCCGTAGAAGCCGCTCAGTATACTCGTAGTATATGGGAAGCCTGCCGCTCTGGATATATTCCTTATTGACCTTACACCCCAGCCACCCCAGGTCTTCTCTGATGCGATCGTAGAACTCCAAGACGGTCCTTTTCACTCGGGGATCTGTGTCCTCGAAGCGCAGAATGAATTTGCCCTTGTACATGCGCGCGTATTCGTGGCTTAGTATTATGGCTCTTGCTGAGCCTAAATGCAAAACGCAGTCTGGGTTAGGTGAAAAACGCGTAACAACCTGTGAGTATTTGTCCGCGTTTGGCAACGGTGGGAGAAGTTTTTCCTCTTCTACCTTTTCTTTCTTAAGGGCTTCTGGCCAGTTTTCCTCAACTAACCTTTTCTGCTTTCCAACGGAAAGCCTGTTAATTTCGTTAACTACCTCGTTGATTAAGTCTGAGAGCTCTTTTACTTTCGTTTTTAGTTCCTGTTTTTCGCCAATGATCTTGCCTATAATCGCGCCTGCTTGAGCCTTGCCGCCATGTTGCACTGCGTTTAGTAAGGCAGCTTTTCGAACAAGTTCCCTGAGTTTCTTATCATTCTTCAGTGTCAATTGTCTTACGCTCGTTGGAAGGTTAGTTGGTTCTTTTAATCAAGAATTCCGCGAACGCTTTTAATTTTTCCTTAGCCTGAGGCGTAGGCAAGAGTTTATCCACTTCATTCCAGCTTTCTTCAACGATTTTTGCAGCTATGTGCTTGACGTGTTCTACGGCCCTGTATTTTTGCATTATCGAAATAGCTTCGTCTCGAAGAGTTTGGTCTGAAGTGTGCATGTTAAGAATATGAACGAGGCGGCTCTTGTCTGCGCTGCTTGCCCTCTTCAGCGTGTGAATGACAATTAAAGTTCTTTTTCCTTCGGTGATGTCCTGTCCGACTCCGCCCTTCTTTTTCGCAAATTCCTTTCCCGTCAAATCTAGAACGTCATCTTGCATCTGGAACGCTACGCCTATGCTCTCAGCGAAACGCCCGAGCTTTTCAACTAGTTCCCTGTTCGCGCCAGCTATAACAGCTGCAATTTTAGCTGCCATCCGCGCCAGAGTGCCTGTTTTGTAAGCGCACATCTGCAAGTAATCCTCTTCGCCTATTTCGTCCGCGTTGGCTATGCCTTTGTGCCATGCAATGTCCATTGCTTGTCCCATGCTGAGGTTTATCATCTCCTGCACGTAAACCTCGTATATGTCGCGGAGTGTTTCCGCTGGGAGCTTTGCTTTTTTCTCCATCAGCGGCAACAGCGGTAGGTAGTACATGGCGTTTCCAGCGTTAACGGCTATGTCCACGCCGTAAATCTTGTACGTGCACGGCTTTCCCCTTCTGAGTTCCGAAGAGTCCTCTATGTCATCAATAATCAAAGTACCGTTGTGGACGACCTCTGGAATGATGGCGAAATCCAAGTACTCTTCAGAGTTTTTGCCCAGTGCTTCGCAGATAAGCAAAAAGAGGGCTGGTCGCCATCTCTTTCCACCTCTGTCCAAAATTTCCCAAATTGGCTCAGCAATAGCCTTGTTAAGAGGTTCCAAGTTGCAGCTGTACTTAGGCGGGTTAACCTTGAAGAGAATAGACTTCTCCGAAAATTCTCTCGGAATGTACTTCTCAATAGCCCTATCTATTAGAGGTGCTTTTTCTTCAAGAAACCTTTCAATATCCACGCCTACCGTGCTCCTCTTTTGGCGTAGTTCTCGACGTTGAAGCCCCTCGTTTTTAGCCATTCGGCAGTTTTACCCGTTACCACGACAGGAACCTTTGCCAAATTTTCCACTTTTTCTGCCCCCACAAGAAACATAACATTTCTCAGTTCCTCTATCAAAAGCGAAAGCTTGTTTTCTGTATCTTTTGCACCTTTAACTGCGGCTTGTAGCGCTGGCTGAGAAACGCTTGCCAAACAGGCGTTAAGCGCTAAAGCCTTGGCTATATCCATGCCTGTTCGCACTCCGCCAGAGGCGATTACTGGTATTCTGACTGTTTGGGTTATTTCTGCAAGGCTTACAACCGTTGGGATGCCCCAGTCCCAGAAAGCGTCGCCCAAAAAGTGCTGCATGCTGTTTTCCTGTCCTTTTGCACGGTAATACTCGACTGCTGCAAAGCTGGTTCCTCCCGTTCCAGCGATGTCTATCGCTTTCACGCCTGCCGCTTCGAGTTTTTTAGCGTCTTCTGCGGCTATGCCTGAACCCGTTTCTTTAACGATCACTGGCTTGTCAAGTTCTCCTGCGATTTCGCCGATTTTCGCAAGAACTCCCTTGAAGTTTGTTTGTCCTTCAGGCTGAACAGCTTCCTGCAACGCGTTCAAATGTATAGCTACGGCATCCGCATCAATCATCTCTAAAGATTTTTTCACTTCTTTTAAGCCGTATCCGTGGACAAGTTGTATTCCGCCTATGTTAGCGATTAGGAAGGCAGTGGGCGCTTTTTTTCTCACTATTGAGAAGGTTTTTTCAAGTTTCGAGTTTTCTATGGCTGCTCTTTGGCTTCCAACTCCCATTCCCAATTGCAGTTTCTCTACGGCCTCAGCTATGGCTGCGTTTATTGATGTTGCTTTTGCTGTTCCCCCCGTCATAGCGCCTACAATTAATGGTGCAGAAAACTTGTGACCAAAAACGGTCGTGGATAAATCGATTTTGTGCTTATCAATCTCTGGCAAGGCTCGGTGAATGAATTGGATATCTTCAAATCCTGCGGTGGCTTTTCTTGCTTGAGCTTTCTCGTTTAGGCAAATCTTGATATGGTCTGCCTTACGTTTCTCTGTTTCTTCCGCCAATCTTACTCCTTCTCTATGACAGTACCTTCTACCATATCTCCAATAAGAGCTTTATAAATGCGGTTCGGCTTCGCAGCGTTCACGATTGCCACTGGAATCCCCTGCTCTATCGCTGGAATGAGTTCCGCTATTTTGCCGAGCATGCCGCCTGTAACGTCAGCCGCGGTAGACTTGCCCAGCGTGTCCTTAATTTTTTTCAGTTCTTCCAAAGTCAGATGCGTATACAAGTTGGCGTTTTTTGCCACTTTAGGGTCTGCGTCGTACAATCCGTCGGTGTCAACCCCTATCACTATCTTACCAGCGTTGAATTTTCTCGCCAAATGTGCGACAATCTGGTCGCCAGAAAGCACCGTGAACCCCATTTTCTCGTCTAAGGTTGCATCTCCATAAAGAACCGGCACGAAACCCATTTTCAGCAGCATCTTTAAAATCGCGTCTTCAAAGTATTTGATTCTGCCGTTTTGAGTTATCACGCAGGACGACGGCGTAACGCTTAATGCTGGGATGTTGTGCCACACCAGCGAGTCCATAACTAAGCCATTGAGAATGGTCATAACGTGATGGGTCTCAGCAAATCCCTCTTTCTGGGCGTCCTCTTTCAACCCGTCTTTTAAGCCGTATTTTTGGGCTGTGGGATGCCCGAAGCTTCCGCCACCGTGCACTATAATCAGGTTTTTGACGTTTGCCTTTTGTATTTCTTCTGCTAAGCGGTTCATGACTTCGGTTCGCGCGGCAAGTTCTCCATTTTTGTCTGTAATCACAGAGCCGCCGATTTTCAAGATTGTAGGTTTTGCTTCGCTCAATTCTCCCACACTTTCCTTGTTTTATGAGTCGCTTGCTGATTGATTTTACATTAAAGTGACGGTATCGTTCTCTATTCGAGCTAAGTCTCCCGTTTTTATCTTCGAAATATCAATCTTGTCAACGCAGGGTATCTCTGATATTATCGCGCCAACAGCGACTACGGTCTCACACTCTTTGTTAATTATCCCGGCAGGAGCCATGCCATTCTTTTTCATCCTATACAATGTGTAGGATCCAACAGTTGATCCTTTTCCATTCGGGAAAACAAGTATTTTGTCTTTCACGCTTTTCCCTTGTAGTTCGTGTCCTTTTTCAATTATTTCGCCGGTGGTTGGGTCTACTCCGCCGTAAAATGAGATTGGCTGTGAAGTTGTTAGGGCTTCTCCTTCGCCTTTTCCTTTTGAAATAATTCTTCCTTTTAGCTCCATTTCCCGCTCACCGCCGCTTCTATACATTCTTCTAGGCTTCCCATCTTTGTCTTCATGTTATTGTGTCTGGAATAGTAGCATCCTTTCGCGGAGGTTGTTGCCACTGATTTGAATCTTCCTTTCAGTGGGGCTACCGCCATGCATGTGTCGCAAGCGAATTTTCCTCCTGCCCGCTCAATTACTTCAGTGTAACCTCGCCTGTCCGCTATTTGTTTCGCAACCCTTGAACTTGCAACCCAAAATTCCGTGTTCGGAGAAATTCTCTTGTCTTTTAACAGTTCTGCTATTTTGGCGATTTCTTTGATCGAACAGTGGGGACAGCCTATACACACTAGCTCAATGTCTGTAACTTCATCGTTGATGTTTTCGTATGCTTCTTTAATGTCCCTATCTTCGACCGTGACTTTCTCTTTTGGGGGCTGATAATTTTCTGCTCCCGGAGTTATGCCTTTCATGTAAAAAAGCGGTTTTGAACCGTAAGTCACCACTGAAGCGCAAAAAGACTTTAACTCGTCCAATTCCGCATCTTTTATGCCCGTAATGTACGGTATCTTGTTTTCAGCTTTTTTTCCGATACTGTAACCGAGCGCACCCCAATCTGAGAACTTTTTCAAACTGGCGTTTACTTGAACGTGAATATTCGGCGCTCGATTCTCATCTAAATGAAGCCCGTAGCAAGGTGTTTTGCCGACGAAAGCTGCTGCCAGCGCTGATGGTCCGCCTTCCCTGTTTGTTTTGGCTCCGATAACAGAGTTTGCGAAGGTCACTGCCGAAGATTCGGCCCAAGCAATGTGTTCTCCGTATCGGGGCAAGTTGCCTATTAAGTATGGTGTGCATGTGCATGAGATGAGTATGCCCATTTTCTTGAATGCGTCTATTACCATGTTCTGTTTTTCTGCGAACTCCTCGCTGATGCCGAGTTGCCGCCAGTTCTCCAAGTCCATTCCCGCAGGGTTCAGAGTGGTGAGCACTTTGACTCTTCCGTCCTTTGCCAATTCGTTTAGAAATTCCAAGCCAGCATCTCCGAGGTTATGGTATGACACTCCTGCCACTTGGACAGAACCCACTTTTATGAGGCGTTCAGCCCCGTAAATGTCGCCTAAAGCAACGAGTATCTCCATTGACTTTTTTACGGCGTAACCTTCTTCTCCACTCAACATTCTTTGTTCTTTTTCTGTGAGGTACATAAATGATCACAGGAACCTGTTTAAGTCAACTTTTCTGTATTTCTCTTTCGCGAAGCTTTTGTCTGTTTTGCCGAAGGGAATTGTGGCGTCTAAACCCATCTTGCATGTTCTCGCTTTTTTTCCTTCAGTTAAATCTCCAGAGGGGTCAAGAGACGATCCTCGCTGGTTTGGTAAGATAACCGCATTCTTATCTGCTTGAAACCTCGTCGCGATAGCCCATTCAACGTCATGAGGATTGTATATGTCTATGTCGTCGTCCACTATGACGCAGTGCTTCAGCGACTTGTGGCCTTCAAAAGCCGCACTGATCGCTCTCTTTACATCATCTGGGTTCTTTTTCTTTATTTGCACGACTGCATGTAGCCAGCTGCACCCACCAGGAGTTACGTAAACGTCTTTACACTCGCAGACTTTGTTCACTTCGTTAAAAATTGTTGGTTCTCTAGGCATACCCATCAGGAATTGATGTTCGTTTCTTCCAGGGAGTAGTGCTTGGTAAATTGGTTTTTCTCTGTGAGTCATGCATTTGATTTCTATGATTGGTTGCTGTCTTATCTTATCAATGGTTCCTGTTGTGTCTAGAAATGGTCCTTCTGATGTTTTTTCTTTTGTTATTCTTCCTTCTAACACGATCTCGCAGTCTTTTGGAACTTCAAGATCGATAGTTTTGCACTTCACCAACTGTGTTTTTTCTAATGCATTAGCCATTCCCAGTTCGTCAACGCCCTTCGGCAAGGACGTGGCAGCAGCAAGAAGAACAGCTGTTGAGTTGCCGATGCACATTGCGATGTCAAGTTCTCCGCCAGCCTTCTTAAGAGCAGTGTCGGTTCCTCTGTCTTCCACGATTCTGGCCACAAACTTGTTCTTATTCAACAGCATTAACCTGTGAAAACACATGTTTCTGCCCAATTCAGGATCCTTTACTATCGCAACGGCAGATGCTATGTATTTTCCCCCATCTTTTTCCGTATACCGCATTATTGGGAGCTTTGTCAAATCAACAGTTTTCTCGACGATTTCTTGGCATTCGCCTTTCTCCGCAACTTCTGGAGGTACAGGATTTTCTATGGCATTAGATAACTTGTGCAGCAGTTCGTCCCTCTTTATGCCTAACGCTCTCGCCATCAGTTCTTTAGAAGACAAAAGACCCGCCACAACGGGGATGCCAGCTTCTTTCACTTTTTCAAAGAACACGGGCTTTTCGCTGAGAGCCTCTATTATCCCTGCCATCTCGTACTCGGTTGACACTTCTTTGCTTATTCGAGTTAATTCTCCGCTTTTGCTGATCTGTTCGAGGAAACTTCTAAAATTCAAATCGTATTCGACCTTGCTTTCTAATAGGTTCAAATTATCTTTATAGCTTTTCGACTCCGATTTTTGTTCGTAACACTTCAAAGCCTTCTTTTTCGATGGCTTTTGCAACCTTTTCTTGCAGTTCTTTTCCAGGAGTTAACGCTGTCATGCAACCTCCGCCGCCCCCACCAGTTAGCTTCGCTCCAAACACCCCTTGCGCTCTAGCCAAGTCCACCAGATAGTCTAGTTCTTTGCAGGAAACCTCGATTTCTTGTAGCAAACGGTGATTCTCGTTCATTAACTCGCCAACTTTTCTTAGGTCAAACTCTTGGAGGGCTTTTTTTGCTGTGAACGATAGTTCTTCTGCTTCTTTGAACAACGGGTCGTATTTTTGTGGGTTTTTCTTCTTTCTTTCCGCAACGCCTTCAACCATGGCTTTTGTGTTTGCTACGATTCCCGTGCTGCCTATAATAATTTCAACTGGTTTACGTATGCTTAATTTCTCGATTGTGTTTGGACCGCCGCTCATGTTCTTCTTGAACCAGAGTAACCCACCGTAAGTGGCTGCTGTGTTGTCAATGCCTGAGGGGGTTCCAGCATAAGCCTTCTCAGCTTCATAAGCAATCGCATTAATTTTTTCATTTGACAAGTCTTTTCCAAACTCTTCTGCTATGGCTCTAGCAATCGCCACGCTGCTTGCTGCAGAAGCACCTAGTCCGCTGAAGCCGGGAAGGTTTCCGCCCAACCAAATACTCAATGAAACTGTTCCAAGCTCAATTCCCATTGCCTTAAGCATCCTATCTATCGACTCTAACTGTTGAAGCTTTTTTTTCTCGGCGTACCCTTTAGCGCCTTTTCTTTCATCTTTTATAGTGATTTTTTCTCCGATTCTCGTCACTTTTGCATCGTTTGTGGAATCAACCGCTGAAACGATTCCTGGCACGCCGTGAACAACGAAGTGTTCGCCGAACAAAATTACTTTTCCGAAGCCAGACCCTTTTCCCATTACAGAGCACCTTGAAAGAATAGCTATTATACAAATTAGATAAAAACGTTCTTTTAACTGGACAGTTTCAAGCGTTGGTTCTACTAGGATTTCAGTCTTTATATAAGGGAGGGGGCTATAGTCTCGCAGAGCACAAAAGACTTGGCTATTTTTTGAAGCTTACAGCGGCGTATCCGACCACGCTGGAGTAGTCGCCAGTTATGTCTCCGCTGCTTTTGTAGCAGAGTAGTTTTGCTTCTTTTACGCCTAACCCTTTCGCAGCGGTTATCACCGCGGCTATTGGACCGTAGCCGCAAGCGGTTACATTTCGCGCTTCGATAATCGAGTAGAACCGTTTTTCATCCATAGCTTCTACAGCTTTAAGCGCCGCCATGTCTTTCGTAGCCGCGTTTCTCTGTGGCTCGTAATGGGTCATGTCTGACGAGGCTATAACCACCGCGTTTTTGCTGGCTAAAACTTCGACCAAAGCCTTCCCAACCTCCACAGCGGACGATAAATCCTGCATCTGGAAGCATATTGGCACGAATTTGAACTCAGAACCATAAAGGTATTGCAGAAAGGGAAGCTGAACTTCAATCGAATGCTCAAAACGGTGCGCAACCTCATCCACATCCACAAGGCGCGTTTCCTCCACTATCCGGTTGGCTGTTTCTCCGTCAATTTCCACATCACCCAACGGCGTACGCCAAAAACCCTCATTCATCAAAGATAAGGCACTACCGTAACCAGTGTGGTTTGGACCCAGAATCACGACGGTGTCTGGTTTGCCGTCCAGAGCCAGTTCATAATAAGCATTAGCTGCCACGGGGCCGGAAAACATGTACCCCGCATGGGGACAAACTAAGCCAATTACTTCCCTAGGACCACTTTTGTTGACTTTTGGACGTTTTTTTGGACCAAACTCTTGGAGGAAACAATTTTCAATCTGTGTTTTTAGTTCTTCAGCGTCTCCTTCGTAGAAGGATCCTGCAACGCGTGGACGCCGAATCTTCGCCATCGGCTTAGGTGTCCTCCTCGTCCCTTGAGAGCTTGGCTTCAAAATCCTCAATCGTCGCTGGCGGGTCCTTGTCGGCTGCTAGTTCACCTCTTTCTCGCAGAACTTGTCTTGCGAGGAGCCAAAAGACAATTGCCAAGGCTCTCCTGCCCTTGTTGTTTGTTGGGATGACCAAGTCTACTCCAGCGAATTCATTGTCAGTGCTGCATAACGCCACTATTGGTATTCCCACTTTCGAGGCTTCTCTAACAGCTTGAGCGTCTGCTCTCGGATCGGAAACTACTATAACTTCTGGGTCGATGCGGTTGGAATACAACGGGTTCGATAAGAGTCCTGGGATGAAACGACCTATTACAGGCGTAGCGCTTGTTAACTCGCAGAATTTCTTCACTGGCTCCTGCGCATAAAGTCTACCTGCTGCTACCGCTACTTTTGCTTGTTCGAAGCGTGCCAAGAATTTGGCGGCGATTCTTACGCGCTCATCAGTTTTTTTAACGTCTAAAACAAACAAGCCGTCTGGTCTGACACGGTATATAAATGGTTCCATGTCTCTGGTTTTCATTCTTGTTCCGATGTGTATCCCCGCTGATAATAGCGTGTCTCGCGGTAACAAGAGTTCATCTATCATTGGTGTTTCTTGGTTCGTTTCAACCTTAGTTTCGAATGGATTTTCTTTTAATTCATCTTCTGTCATTTCTTTTCTCCTTAGATTATTTTTAAATTGGCCATTTTAGCCCTGCTTCCCAAGAAATGCTCGATTCTCACTAACTCGTTTATTTTCGCAACGCGTGCGCCCTCAACGACTCCAGTTTTTATTATTGGACACTTAAACGCCACAGCCAAGTGGGCTATATGCCAATCGCATGTGTCACCAGAACGGTGTGACATTACCGTGGTGTAGCCGTACTTTTGTGCAGTTTCAATTGTTTCCGAAGCGTCTGTGAGCGTGCCAATCTGGTTGACCTTGATTATGATCGAGTTTGCCGCGCTCAGCTTTATTCCATGGTTTAATCGTTCGTTGTTGGTCGTGAATAGGTCGTCGCCGCAGATCAAACAGTTCTTAGCTTTCTTGGTGAGTTCTGCAAAACTCTTAAAATCGTCTTCGTGGAAGGGATCTTCAACATAAACAATATGGTACTTCTCAATTAGGTCTAAAAGAAATTCTAGTTGTTCGGCAGTGTCTCGTTTTTTTCCTTCACTTTCGTAAATATACCTCTTTTCTTTTTCCTTCCATAGCGAAGATGCGGCAACATCAATGCCGAAACTGCATTCAAAATCCAACTCGTTACCCACTTCTTCACATGCTTTGGATATGACTTCAAAAGCGTCTACGTTTCCGATGTTAGCGATCCATGCTCCTTCGTCGCTTTTTCCGCCGTTGAAAAATTTATCCTTCTTTTTTAAGGCATCTCCTATTTTTTTGTGGATTTGAGCGTTTGCTGTTGCAGCTTCTAAAAATGTTTCAGCGCCGTGAGGAAGTGCCAAGTACTCTTGTATGTCTGGAGCTTTGCCGCGGACATGTTTTCCTCCGCTTATTGTGTTTCCAAGTGGATACGGAAGCGTGTTAGCCGTGCTTCCGCCTAGAGATTGGAATAGAAGGAGACCGTGCGAGTTTGCCGTTGCCTCCGCGTTGGCTAATGAGATGGCGAAAGCCGTGTTTCCGCCTATGATTTTAAAGTTTGTTGTACCATCAATCTCGTGGAGCGCGTTGTCAATTTCTTCTTGAAAATCAGAGTTCAAACCAGCGAGTTCAGGAGCTATCAAATCATCGATTTTCTTTAGCGCTTGGTCTACTCCGCCTTGCGGGTAGTAGAGCACTTCGGCTTTGCCGCGGCTTTTTCCAGCTGGAGCAGAGGCTCTTCCGAAGCCTGTTGTTGTTATAACGTCGACTTCTATGGTTTCTTCTCCTCTGCTGTTGAATATTTTTCTGGCAATGAGGTCTTCAATGATTGATGACACGCTTTCAGCCTCAAGGGCTATAACTTTTGTTTAGCTCTTATTTACTCTTTCGGAAGGGAGTTGGGCTAATCTGATGCTCGGAAAAGACTATACCCCCCTTATAAATAGGTTCAAGTTTGGTTTTGCGGTTAATAGTTGTGGAAAGCGCCAATACGGATAGACCCCCTATAGGTTTCTGCATAGAATGGCTATTAGGCTCCAAATATAATGGTTTGTCAAGAAACCTTAACAAAAACCCTTTTACGACAGAAACAGCCCTTGTATAATGTGGATAAGCATGAGAAAAAGTTTCGTGCTGCTGCTTATTCTCGCCTTCCTGACAGCATCATGCGTAATAGCGGCTAAACCTGTTTCTGCTCCTACTGCTGACTCATGGGTGTCCAAAGAGCCGATGCCTTCTACTCTGAATTATCCTAAGGCTGCGATGTTAAACGGTAAAATATATGTTGTTGGGGCCTTTTCTCACTACGGAGACAATGTAAACAACTCACTTTTTGAATATGATCCAGTGACAGATAATTGGACTGTAAGAAAGTCTATGCCCAGTTCACGGCTGTCTTTTGCGGTGGCTGCTTGTCAAAACAGAATCTACGTAATAGGTGGCTGTTTGAACGTTCCGGATTATTATGACCCGGATGCTGGTCTTTCAACCAATGAGGTTTATGATCCAGCAACGGATACTTGGGAAACGAAAGCTTCAATGCCAACTGCCCGATGGGACTTGGTTGCTGAAACGGTCAACGGTAAAATCTACGTTATTAGTGGAAGAACAGGTGGAGCTAAGACATCTGTGAAAGTGAATGAGGTTTATGACCCCAATACTGACTCATGGACAAATGCGTCATCAATACCAACCCCTGTCAGTGGTCCTGCTTCTGCAGTAGTTGATAACCGGATATTTGTAATAGGCGGTCAAGCAGAATTCAACGATCCTATGAATCCTGGTTTAAATCAAATCTATGATCCTCAAACTGACACTTGGGTCCAAGGAGCCAAGGAGCCTAATCCCGAGTGGAATGCCGCGGCTGCAGGCGCGACAACTGGAGTGAAAGCGCCAAAAAGGATCTATGTTATGGGAGGGAACCCAGGTTTAGCCCCTCCTCTTGACCAGAATTATGCATATAATCCCGAGGAAGACAAGTGGATTATTGCAGCGTCACTCCCCGCCCCTAAGTCTAGTTTCGCTGTCGCTGTCGTAAATGATCTAGTATATGTGATAGGCGGGACTACCGTAAATTACAATGTAATAACGGCGTCAGTCGAGCAATACACGTCCATAGGTTACGAAACGCCTGATCCATCTCCGCTGCCCACGCCTTCACCATCACCAACACCCTCTCAAGAACCCACTTCAACACCAGAACAACAGGAGCAAGAGCCTTTCCCTACAACATTGATTATTGTAGCCGCAACAGCCATAGTGGCAACAGGTGGAGCAGCCTTGGTCTATCTCGTCAAAACTAAGAAGACATCTAAGAACGCTGAGTAATCCGCAATTAGCCAACGCGTTTTAGTTATTTGACTTCGAAGGAGGTGCATATTTCTTCTACTGTTCGGTTCAGCGTTAGTTCAGCAATGTCTTGACCGTAATCCAGTATTCGCCTTGAACTGTCCAGCATCAACCTGAGAATCGCCGCAACGTTAGGATCCAGCTTCTTGCTAGACATAAGCCTGATAAGCTCATTCTCCAGCGTTACAAAAGACCCGCGCTTAACGATTATTTTCTCAGCATCGTTGTATGCTCTTTTGAACATTGCCTTTGTAGATTCCTCGAACAATTGGTGCGCTAACGAGTTGAAATTGAGCATTTGCGAGTATACTTCTTCGTCTATGGGTTCTTTTATGAAGAGAAGTTGATCATCGATTTGTTTTTGGAATGTTGCCAAATTATTGATTATGTTTATTGCGTTTTCGCTGATGTTCTTTATGTCGTTGACAGTTATTCTATACAATAGAAATTCTTTAGGGGTTCTGAATCCTAGCTCTCTGAAAAGGTTTCGTTCTATGCCGAACTTTAATTGGCGAACAACGTATAGACCTAACCTATTTGCGTCGTTGCGGGCGTTGATCACGCTTTGGAACAGCTCTTGTTTTCTGTTTTTTAGCGCTGAGATTGCGTCTCTGTTAGCTGAAAGCGCTACGATAGCCATTCTTCTGACTGCTTTTTCAATGGGAAATTCTGAGTGTTTTATGAGAGTTTGAAGCGTGATTTCGTCTGGAGTTTCGTCGATGATTTCTGCGCCTAGAAGAGTGTCTTTGGCGAAATTTTTTATTATAGTTTTGCATTTGGCCACGTCTTCTGCACCTTTGAAGTGGATTCGTATTATGTCAGCACTTATGACATACAGGGCTTTTATCATTCGAAGCGTTGATTGCAGGTCTTCTTCTGACACATCAACGTTGATGTAGTATTCTTTGAGTTTAGCATACTCGTCTTCTTCGTATTTTTCTTTCAGTTTTCTCGGAACCAAAGTTAGCGACGAATCGGGTTGTACGTTGAAGTCGATTTCGCTTCCTTTTTTTAGCCCGATGTCTTGTACCCATTCTTTTGGTAAGGATATGATGTATGATCCTCTTCCTGTGCATTGGACTCTTCTATATCCTAAGTCTTTTTCTGCCGTATATGTTCACCTTACATATATTTCATATAGCCCATATATTTCATTACCTTACATATAAATGCTTTTCGGCAAAGTTATATAGAATATATACCACTTACTATGCCGACTTCCATTAAATCAGGGATACAAATGACCATAAACTCTTGTAGAGACCGCGCAAACTTTACTGAACAGGTGGTCACCGAAGGCGCTGTCCTCTACACAAAAAATAACAAACCACTTGTTTCTTATGGTCATATGCTCGCGCTCCCGCTTACGAAAGAGTGAGGCATAACGCATGAAAAGAATTGTCGCCAAGGAAGAATTCTGCATGGGCTGCGGCCTCTGCGAGGTTTACTGCACCGTCCAGCACTCCAAATCAAAAGACATCGTTAAGGCTTACAACAGGGAACATCCTCGACCGCTCAGCCGAGTAAGGTTGGAAATGAACCAGCCAGTTTCTTTCGCCATCCAGTGCAGACACTGCGAAGATGCACCATGCGTTACTGCTTGCCTCTCTGGTGCCATGCAAAAGGACGAAGCCACGGGATTGGTTACTCATGACGCTGAGAAGTGCATAGGCTGCTGGACTTGTATCATGGTTTGCCCTTATGGCGCCATCAAAATGGATGCTTCAGGCAAGGTAGTTTCAAAATGCGACCTCTGCTCGGAATTGGATGTTCCAGCGTGCGTCGCTAACTGTCCCAACGGCGCTTTGGTGTATAAAGAGGTGAAGCCCTAATGTCGAAGTACGTGATTGTAGGCGCTTCAGCGGCAGGAATCGGCGCGGTTGAAGCAATCAGAGAAGTAGACCCTGTAGGCACAATAACCGTGATTTCAGAAGAACCGTGTCCGCGGTATTCTCGCCCAATGATTTCCGATTTAGTCAGCGGAAAAGCCAATTTTGAAAAAATGAAGTGGCGTGACGACCATTTCTGGGACAAGAACGAGGTTCAAGCCCTAACAGGAAGAACCGCGGTGAGCCTAAATCTGGCTGACAAATACATAGCGCTTGATAAAGGAGACTGTGTCAATTTCGAGAAATTACTGATAGCCACTGGCGGAAGACCCTTCGTCCCAAAAATAGAGGGCGCCGATAAGGAAGGCGTGTTCACTTTCACCACACTCTCTGACGCTGAACGCTTAGCCGCAAAAATTGAGACCGCTAAAAGGGTTGTGGTCATCGGCGCTGGCCTCATCGGAGTCAGCGTTACCGAAGCGCTGGTGAAACGAGGTTTACAAGTGACCATGGTGGAATTAAAAGACAAAATCCTCAGCCTCATATTAGACCCAAAATCCTCAGAAATGGTTGAAAACGTAATCAAAAAAGCAGGAGTTACGATCGTCACAGGTCAAACAGTTCAGCGAATACTCGGGACGCCCGAAGACGACAATGTTGTTGGCGGCGCAGTCTTTACTAGCGGTGACCAAGTGCAATGCGACTTGGTGATAATTGCGATCGGCGTTATTCCACGCTTGGAGCTTGTTGCCGGAACCGACGTGAAGACGAATAAAGGCATAATCGTGGATAGGTTTATGCGTACAAATGTTTCCGACGTGTACGCCAGCGGGGATGTCGCTGAAACTTACGACTTCGTTTTCGGTGCCAATCGGTTACTACCTCTCTGGCCCCTTGCCCAGTTGGAAGGGAAAGTTGCGGGCTATAACATGGCTGGGAAAAAAGCGGGTTATCCAGGCGGCACCGCAATGAGCGCCCTGAAGTACTTCGGCATACCCATCATATCCATTGGCGTCGTTAATCCGAAAGAAAATGACGCGTACGAAATCTTGACCAAGCATGACCCAGAGAGAAACCTCTACAAAAAAATAGTGCTCAAGGACAACGTGATCGTAGGCATAACCCTTGTAAACGACATCGAAAAAGCGGGAATACTGTTCCACCTTATGAAAAACTGTGCCAAAGTGAAAAAGTTCAAACAAGAACTTCTCTCAGAAAACTTTGGCCTCGCCACTTTGCCACGATCTTTGAGAAAAAAACTGTACCCGGGGGAATAAGATGCGAAATCTAAGCAAAATAAACAATCCTTACAATGACGACAAGGACTTCGACGGTTGCTCCTTGTTCGGCATGATGAACTTGGAAGGCAAACGATTCTCAGCACGCGACCCAGTTAAAGCCATAACGAACATGCATGAGCGTGGAAACGGTCTAGGCGGAGGCTTCGCAGTTTACGGCATTTACCCAGAGCATCAAGATGACTACGCTTTTCACTTGATGTACCTGAGCAAAGATGCGAAGGAAAAAACGGATAGACTGCTGCGTGAGAATTTCGACGTGATACATGAAGAGGAAATACCTACAAGAGAAGCTAACGTTCGAGACCCACCATTAGTGTGGCGGTACTTCGTCCAGCCTAGAAAACGGAGACCTGAAACTCAGTCAGCAGATGATTATGTAAAAGAAAAGGTAATGCGAATCAACACGGAAACGGGAAAGGCGTTCGTTTTCTCAAGCGGCAAAAACATGGGCGTATTCAAAGGCGTAGGATTCCCAGAGGACATAGCGGACTTCTTCCGTTTAGAAGAATATGAAGGATACCTATGGACATGCCACGGCAGGTTTCCAACAAACACTCCAGGCTGGTGGGGCGGCGCTCATCCGTTCAACATCCTAGACTGGACAGTGGTGCACAACGGGGAACTGTCCTCTTATGGCATAAACCGCCGCTACTTAGAAATGTACGGTTACAAATGCACTATGCAGACAGACACGGAGGTGTTAGCTTACACTTTTGATCTTCTCATGCGTAGACAGCATTTGCCGATTGAGATAGTTTCCAAAATTTTGGCTGCGCCTCTGTGGAGCGAAATAGATGCAATGGAACCAAAACAACAGCGCGTCCTTAGGACTCTACGCCAGACTTACGGAAGCTTGTTGATGAATGGACCTTTCAGTGTTATTGTGGCTCACCATGGCGAGATGATTGGGTTGACAGACAGAATCAAACTTCGACCTCTCGTCGCCGGCACCAGAAGCGACTTTCTGTATCTGTCCTCTGAAGAGGCTGCCATGCGCCTTGTTTCTCCGATGCTGGACAGGTTCTGGTATCCGAGAGGAGGCGAGCCTGTAGTCGGCAAACTCGGTAACCGACAGGTAATTGAGGTCTTAGCTCATGTGGGGGGAGAATAAGTGAAAACATATTTGCTTCCTGAATATCTCGTTGAGAGAGATCAAAACAGATGTATCCGCTGTAAAGTTTGCGTAAATCAGTGCACTTATGATACGCATTACTACGATGCTGAAGACGACGTAATTTGCAGTAGGGACGAAAACTGTGTTAACTGCCAACGCTGCGTAACTTTCTGCCCCACCCATGCCATAACCATAAGAAAAAACCCGAACGCTAACACAGAGAACTCCAACTGGACATTAGAAGCGATTAGAGACGTCAAAAAGCAAGCTGAAACCGGCGGCGTAATTCTAACTGGCATGGGCTGTGACAAACCATACTTCACTTACTGGGACAGGCTCTTACTGAACGCCAGCCAAGTAACCAACCCTTCTATAGACCCGTTAAGGGAACCTATGGAAATCAGAACCTACTTGGGCGCAAAACCGGATAAGCTGGAAATGGAACTGGAAAATGGCAGTGTTGCATTAAAGACGGAGCTTACTCCTCAACTGTGCCTTGATACGCCAATAATGTTCTCCGCTATGTCCTACGGTGCTATAAGCTTAAATGTGCATGAGGCTCTTGCGCGCGCTGCCACTGAATGCGGGACTTACTTTAACACGGGCGAAGGTGGTTTAGATCCAAGATTGTACAAGTATGGCTCTCACGCGATCGTTCAAGTCGCCTCAGGTCGTTTCGGTGTGCATCCCAAATATCTTGATGTTGGTGCCGCTGTCGAAATTAAGATCGGTCAGGGTGCGAAGCCGGGGATAGGTGGGCACCTTCCTGGCGAGAAAGTCACCGCGGATGTTGCTAGGACGCGTATGATTCCCACGGGCACGGATGCGCTTTCGCCTGCTCCTCAGCATGACATTTACTCTATAGAGGATCTTAGGCAGCTGATTTATGCGCTGAAAGAGGCTACTGACTACACAAAGCCCATCTCAGTGAAGATTGCCGCTGTTCATAATTCATCCGCGATTGCCAGCGGTATGGTTCGCGCTGGAGCAGACATAATCGCATTAGACGGTGTTAGAGGAGCCACTGGAGCTGCACCGAAGGTCATCAGAGACAACGTGGGCATTCCCATCGAGTTGGCTATTGCGCAGGTTGACCAGCGTCTGCGTGAAGAAGGCATCCGAAACCAAACTTCCATCGTTGCGGCTGGTGGTATTAGAAGTAGCGCTGACGTTGTTAAAGCCATAGCGTTAGGCGCTGATGCCGTGTACATCGCCACCGCTGCGCTTGTGGCTATTGGCTGTACTGTTTGCCAGAGATGTTACACTGGAAAATGTCCATGGGGCATCGCGACGAGCGATCCGTGGATCTCCAAGCGTGTCAATCCTGATATAGCTTCAGAGCGGCTGGTGAATTTGCTGCGTGGCTGGAGTTTAGAGATTAAGGACATGATGGGCGGCATGGGCATAAACGCTATCGAGAGTTTACGTGGGAACCGTTTGGCTCTCCGCGGTGTGGGTCTAACGGATACCGAGTTAAAGATTCTAGGAGTGAAGATGGCAGGAAACTGATAGCTATGCTTGAAGAAGAAAAAGTAATCGCAGAGATCAGCGCCAAGTTTCTTCCGCGTGTAAAAGTAGAAAACGAAGTGTGGAAAATCGACGCTGATGGAATGCATTATAAGGACCTTAACAGCCTGTTGAGAGCCATCAGTAGCAACGGCGCTGAAAAAATAGAGATTCACAACGTTTATGGACAGCGATACATCGGAACCGACTTAGACGCAGAAGTTCAAATCGATATTTACGGAATTCCAGGGAACGATTTGGGTGCTTTTATGAATGGGCCTAGGATAGTGGTTCATGGAAACGCGCAGGACGGTTGCGGCAACACGATGAACGAGGGTAAAATAGTCGTTCATGGTCACGCTGGAGACATAACTGGCTACTCGATGCGAGGCGGAAAAATCTTTGTTCGTGATGATGTGGGATACAGAGTAGGCATTCACATGAAGGAGTATCAAGGTAAAAAACCGCAGCTGGTCATAGGCGGCACTGCACAGGACTTCCTAGGCGAGTACATGGCAGGCGGTGTAATTCTGATTCTGGGTTTAAGCTTGTCCGAGGGAGAGTGTTGTAAGGCAAGGTTCGTGGGCACGGGGATGCATGGCGGTGTCATTTACGAGCGCGGCGACATACTGGAGTTGGGAAAAGGAACTAAGGTTATGAAAGTTGGCAAACGCGATATGCGTACGATTGAAAGTCTGGTGGAGGAATACTGTGGTCCCTTTGGTGTTGATTTTGGAAAAGTCATGAGCGCGAGATTCCGCAAAATAGTGGCCGTTTCCAAAAGACCCTATGGGGAGTTATACTCGTACTAACTGGTTCTTTGCGAGAATGTTGGAGGACTGTTGTGCTCTCGGTGACTATAGCCCCCTGCCTTATATAAAGACTGAAACATGGGTTGAACCATGCTTTCACTTATAGGTCTGGAAAAAACGGTGACAGCAGTCTTGGCAGAGAAAGCCCTTAACAGCATCTGCAAAGTGTAGCTGGAAGCAAGAAGTCTTCCAAGAAGAAAAAGAGGGAGTTACGGGTGATATCTCCATCGTAGGTGAAAGCGGGAATATTGTCTGAATGGAAAAGCATTGATGTTATATAGGTAAAGCAAAACAGGTTTATGATGAAGCATTGAAATGGACAAAATTTATCGGAAGACCCCTTTGGACGAGATCCCTTGGAATATTGAGACTCCACCAAATGATTTAGTAGAGGTAGTCGATAGTGGAAAAGTGAAACCCTGCAAAACTGTTGATTTGGGATGTGGTACTGGCAATTATGCCATTTATCTCACCAGTCGAGGCTTTGATGTCACAGGAATTGATATTTCCCCAACGGCCATAAAGATCGCCAAAGAAAAAGCAAAAAAGAAAGGAATCAAATGCAATTTTCTTGTCGCTAATGTTCTTGGCGACTTACGTGAAGTTAAGGAAACATTTGACTTCGCCTATGACTGGGAGTTGCTGCATCACATATTCCCAGAACAAAGGAGAATATACGTTGAGAACGTGTATAAGCTACTTAATCCCGGAGGAAAGTATCTTTCTGTTTGTTTCAGCGAAAAAGACCCCGAGTTCGGTGGATCAGGAAACTACAGAGTAACTCGTCTGAACACAATTTTGTATTTTTCTTCTGAACGTGAATTAAGAGATCTTTTCGAACCACATTTCAACATAGAAGAATTGAAGACAATAGTAATCAGGGGCAGGCCTAGATTTCATCTTGCAAACTATGCTTTTATGGAGAGAAGAAGTAGAGTACATATTTAAGAACAAAAAAAGGGGAGTTGCGGGTGATGTCTCCACTGGTGTGTGGGTTGGTATCCCACCTAACCGTTTCTGCAACAGACCCCGTACCTAGCATGTTTTGTTGGTAACAACGCGCACTATCGAGAAAAAACAATAACTGGAGATTACTTAAGTTAAGAAATTTAGTATAGGTTTCGGGCTTCTTTTCTTTTTTCCGCCTCTTCATAGAAGCGTAAGACTTCGTCTATGATTTCCACGTTTGAAAGTAACATTCGCCTGCAGCAGTATCTTTTGATTCCTAAGCTGTCCAAGACGTCGCTGGCGTTTTCGCCTGTTTTTATTCTCCGGGCGAATTCTTCCCATCGGTCTCCGATGAGTTTGCCGCAGGTGAAACATCTTACGGGGATTATCATTGCCTTTTTCTCCTTACCTGTAGCTTTTCTGCTTCTTTGTGCGTGCGCCTGGACCTCCGAACTTTTTGGGTTCTTTTCTTCGGGAGTCTCCGACAATCATGGTTCTATCGTATTCAGTGAAGACTGTACGTAGGTGAGCGCTTTTTGTCCATTTCAGCAACGCATTTGCGACGGCCATACGGGCGGCTTCCGCCTGTCCCATGTAACCTCCTCCTGAGGTCTTGATGTCCATGTCCAACTGTTTCCAAACATCTCCTCCAGCCTGTAGGAGGGGTTCCATGATTTTTTCGCGGGCGATTTCTGGTTCCAATATTTCTACGGGGGTCAGGTTTATTCTTACTCTGCCGACGCCGGGTCTGACCACGGCACGGGCCACGGCTGTTTTTCTTTTTCCACTAACAACTAAAACTTTCTTGCCTGGCATTTTTATTCACCTTGGTTCCATCCTACTTCTTTCGCCAATTCCGCAAGGGTAAAGTATGACCCTTTCAGTTTTGCGGCTTGGGCTTCTTTGAACGTGTTCATCTGTTGACCTTTAAGGTCTTCGGGCACACCGATAAATACCTTAAGTCTCTTGTAGGCGCTTTTTCCTTTCGGCTGCTTGAACGGCAGCATTCCCCTGACGGTTTTGCGCAATATTCTGTCTGGCCGTTTGTAGTGGAATGGCCCTTTCCTTGGGGCTCCGACTTCGAGGAACTCTTTGGCTTCTGCCACTTTGCTTTTCTTTTTTCCCGACAGCACGGCTTTCTCAGCGTTAACTATAATTATTTTTTCTCCGTTCATCAGTCTTTTGGCGACTTTGCTGGCCATTCTGCCGAGGATAAGCCCGTCAGCATTTACGAGAGTGACTGGATTTTTTGTGGTTTGCATTTTTTCACCGAATTATCTTGACTTTTGCGCCTTTGGGGTTTTTTTCCACAAGTTGTGGAATGGATAAGTATTTTGCTTTCGCCGCTGCCAGTTTTTCCTTTGCCTTTCCAGAAGCGCTGAAGGCTGCTACTGTTATCGAATGGTTTAGGGTGCCTGTTCCCAGAACTTTGCCTGGCACAACTATCATGTCGCTCTTTTGTGTATGCCTGTTTATTCGGCTTAGGTTCACGGCGACGCGTTGTTTTTTTGCCTTGGCTAAGTGTTTCGCTACGTCTCGCCAAATATTGGCGTTGTTTTCTTTGCTTTGTTTTTTCAGGAAGCGGATAAGTTGGATGAGTTCGGGGTTTGTGGATTTGGTTTCTTTCACTTTGTTTTCGCCTTTAACTGTTTTTTGAATTCTTTTAATTCTTTGTCCAATATCTTGGTGGCTTCTCGGATTATTCTCTCTGGGGGAAGCACGCCTGTTGATTCTATGTTCATTATGAAAGCGTTCTTTTCCCACTCCACCTTTATGGCTGGCGGATTTTGTGGGCAAGCTTCGACGCAGTCCATGCAGAGGGTGCACGCTAGGAGGTCTCGAACTTTCACCTTTTTTTCCTTCATGGTGAGCACTTTTTTGGGACATATGTCCACGCATTTCGTGCAATCGTCGCATTTTTTGCTTGGAACCTCTATTTTTGGGAAGTACTTGTAAGCGCACATAGAGACTGGCTGCCATTTTGCATGGTTTTTTCCTTTTCCAAGTCTGGCGTAAGCCTCAAGTTTCAGTTTTTGTCCTTTGGCTAGTTTTATGATGGGAATTTTGTCGGAAACTGGGATTATGTCCGGGTTTTCGGAGATAAGTTCTCCTGAATAGACTGTGCGTGTTGCTTCATTTGCTTCTGCGTCCAGCGTGAGTGTTACACGGCAGAGATTGCAGCCGAACTCGCTTTGGCAGGAGCACTCTTCAGGCAGGTTGTAACCGTCCAAGTCGGTTTTTAGGGGGGTGAGTCCCAGCCTGTGGGCTATGATTTCATCCTGTAGAATGGATGAGTTGTCAATCATAACGACTTCGTCTATGGCCATGCTGGGAACTTCAGCAAGTGCTATTCGCCGCAGGGCGTTCATTAATGGCACATCTACTTCTCTTATGACTAGGCGAATGTTTGTTTCGTCTTTTTCAAGTACTTCTATTTTCACTTGGCAGGGACACTCCACAATGGGTTAAGATAATGACTGTGCGGTTCAATAAAAGTATCAGTGAATTATTTCAATATTTCTGTTAATAAACGCGTAAAGTGGAAGGCTATACTCTTCTTCCTCTTCTACCGCCTGGCCTTCTTGTGCCATCGTGGGGAATCGGCGTGACTTCTTCGATGCGTTCTATGCGGAAGCCGAATCTCGCGAGGGCCCGTATAGCGGCTTGGGCGCCCGGTCCTGGCGTCCTTGGGCCTGACCCACCTGGAGCGCGGACTTTGATGTGTATGGCCGTTATTCCCTTGTCTCGAGCCGTTTCAGCCGCTGCCGTTGCGGCGCGCATGGCCGCGTAAGGTGAAGATTCCATACGGTCTGCTTTAACGAACATTCCGCCGGATGTGCGCGCGATTGTTTCTGCGCCTGAGATGTCGGTTATGTGGATCATCGTGTTGTTGTATGAGCTGAAGATGTGGACGACGCCCCACTTCTCGCTTCTTCTGCTGCCCAGAATCTGCGTCCTCCTCTCCCTCTTCTGCCTCTAGGCGGAGGCCTAATTTCCGGTTGCTTAGCCACGATCGTCAGTGCTTGGCGTAAGGGGTGCGCTGGGTCTGCAAGCGCGCTCTGCGGGGAGTACATTACTTGGTCTTCTTCTTCTTTTGACACAATGTAGCTTGGCACTGTTACGCGTCGGTTTCCTATGTTTACGTGTCCATGCGTTATTAGTTGACGGGATTGAAAAATTGTTCTCGTTAAGCCCTTTCGGAAGACAATCGTTTGGAGCCTGCGTTCCAGCAGGCCCTCTATGGATAAGTCTAAAACGTTGTCTAGAACTGCTGTTTCCTCTAGTATGCCGAGTTTTTTCAAACGCGTTAAGAGTTCGTTCTCCATTTTAGCGCGTTCTTCAGGCGTTTTGCCTATGAGCGAACGGGCTATGCCTCTGCTTTTCGATAGCATGGTTTTGTGCCGCCACAATTCGTGCTTGTTTCTTAAGCCATACTGACCTAGGAGTTTAAGCTCCTCTTGCAGGATGTCTTTGCGCCAACGAAAACGTGGAGTTTCATATTTTTTACGTTGTTTCTTCGGGTCGCCCATGTCTCTCTACCTTACTACGCTGCTTATGAGCCTCCAGGCTTCTGTGCAAGTGTCTTCTTTTTGACGCCTAGGGCTTTTCCTGCTCTTCCCGTGGTTTTTGTTCTTTGCCCACGCACTTTCAAACCATAGGCGTGGCGGTAGCCGCGCCAGGACCTGATTTCTTTCGCTTGATCGATGTCCATTTTTGTCCTTAGAACTAGGTCGGCGCTTATTAGGTGGGTGTCTTTTCCTGTTTCCGCATCCTTTCTCCTATTAAAAAGCCAGTTTGGCAATCCATATTTTGTTGGTTCTTTGATTATTTCTTCTATTTTGTCAATTTCTGTTTCTGTGAGGAAACCCGCTCTCAAGTCGGGGTTGACCCCTGCCTTTTTCAGTATGGCGTTGGAGAGGCTTAGGCTTATTCCTTTGATTTGTGTTAAAGCGTAAACAGTCTTTAGGGTACCCTGTACGTCTGTACCCATTATACGGAGTATGTGACGGTATTCCTGTGACATTCTATTTTTTCATCCGTTCAAGCTTGAAGCTAACTACGAAAGTGAGTCATAATTTATTTAAACCTTCCTTTTCAAACCACGCAGCAAATACGTCCGCCTTTAAGGCTGCAACCAACGAGCTGAAACACAAAGCGCTGAGGTTATAATGTAGAAAATCGGGTTGTCTTGCAGATAACACGCCCAATATTAGAGGTTTAGTATTCCACTATGCGTTTAAGGTTTTTGGCGCTCTTTATCCAGCCTTTAATCATCGTATAAGGTGGTGTCCGTCTCACGAGATTCTTTTCTCTGTTGATTTTCCTTAGCTTCTCGCACAGGTTTCTTGGGTTTCTCCTTGAGAGATCTGTCACCGTATTGACTCCAGCTGACTCTAGGAGAGCGGAGTATTGCGTTCCTATGCCTCTTATGCGGAAGAAGTCCGCTCGAAAAACCCACTTAAGTAATGTCCTAGGAGCCACACCGACCTTATTGGCTAAATAGCGTCGCCCTTTTCTCGTAGAGCCTGCTCTTAATAGGTCCTCTACGACGTTGACGCCTGATTTCCTAAGCTTGTTGCCGTATGTAGGTCCTATTCCTTCGATCTTCTCAATATCTTGATCCAAAGGAACGTGTGTTTTTCTTTTTTTAACCTTGGGGTGAAGCTTTTTTTCTCGTGGTTTCTTGGACATTGTTAGGGATGTGGGTGCTCCGGGTGTAAGTGGAGGTGCTTTTGGGTAAGCGGGAGGCGGTATTGGGGGATAGACCTTCTTTTTTGAAGGGCGGCGGCTCACGATATATAGTGTGAAAACGATGATTCCCCAAAAGAATCCGTTTATTACGGCATTCATGAGTGTGGCACCAGGAATTCCCAAGATAGACACTGTTACTGGAATTTCCACGAAACTGCTTATTATATCGCCTGGAGGTAGGCTGGGTACTACTAAAGTAATAGCAAAAAGAGCTATGAAGGCTATAGCAAAAACTGCGGCTCTTGACATGTTGGGTTAATGTGTTCAGAACAGTTATAATTATTTTTTGTTACTGGAATCTTTCAAGAATAAGCAAACAGGTTCAAAATCAGATTCACTCGCGGTTTAATGGACAACGTTTAACAATTTTTTACCAAAAAAGAAGTGTTTGAGGTTATAATGTAGAAAATCGAGTTATCTTGCAGATAACACATGTGCGCGAAGGTGTTTGGTGTTAGAAGTGGTTGTTATTGAGGGCCATGGCATAACAATTTCTATTGAACTTCCTAAGAATATGCCAAGCGTTAAAGGGGCGTGTGGTTATTTTCTTCCGATGTCGAGTTCCATTGGCCCCATGAAGGTGTTTATTTTTCGTGAACGGACAGACTTAAACCCAGCCCTTAGCATGGAATCTGCAACATGCCCCTGGTTTGCCCCCACCTCCTGCCCCATTAAAGCCATAGATAATAGGCTCAGCACAATGGATTCAGGCTTTGTTCGCTCATGCGTCTGACCAAAAGGGAAAAGAGAAACGAAGACACCACTCGGATTGAGGGCTTCATACACTTTTCTCACTACTGTGTCAATCTCAACCGCGAATTGGAGTACGCCAGACGCCCAGACCAGATCGTATCCTTCACCGATAGAGTCACGGTTGAAGTCTCCGCCAAGAACGTCCATCCTATCTTCCATCTCGTACTCTTCGATGTATCTCTTGGTTTCCTCAATGACTGGGGGTAGATCAAAGATCACACCTTTCATCCTCGGATGCGCATCCACTATGGCCATGCCGGTGAGTCCTGGGCCCCCTCCGAGATCTAGCATCTTCTGGAATGCTGGAAACTGCGGTAGTTCTAACAGGATATTGACCGCTTCCTGCGCATAGCCCGCCTTTTCAACATCAGCCATTATTGCTACACCTTTAACCAGTTCCTCAATAGAGAACGAGGGCTTTTCCGGAGGAGGGGGTGGCCCTTCTTTTACTAGCTTGGAAAGGTTCTGGAGGAACTGTTCGTCGGCCTTCATGACGGGAAGGAGTCGTCCCAAGTATGTTGGACTCTTTTCCGCGAGGAAGGCTTGTGCTATGGGCGAGTTTCTGTAGAGACCCTCCTTTTTTTGTAGGAGATCTATGGCTGCCAAGCTGTCAAGGAAGACCCTCGTGTTTCTCGGATGGGTACCTAAGGCCTTCGCTACGTCTTCGGAGGGTTTGGGCTCGGATAACACGTTGAACACTTTCAACTCGATGCCCGTCAAGAGCAGTTGTGATCGGATGGGCGCAATGAGCATCATGTAAAGGTTTTCACAGGTTAGATTCACTTCAGGTAGCTTTTTCATAGCTTGATCACCTCCTTTTTTCGAGCGAGAGTTAGGCTTCAAATAAGTGTAATGGAGTTTTGATGGATAAATGGTTTTTCCATGCTCGTATTATTGCGCGCTGAGGTTATCATGTAGATAACAGCTATGTTTTTACGCGGTAAAAATTGGCATTATGAAATCTGAAAAATTTCAGGCATAGGAAAATTAAGAAACCGTGTACCCTGCATTTTGTTTTACTTATCGGATTTTTTCCTGTGAATTTTCCATGATTCAGGCTCCATTTCCTAATTGGTGCACTGAACTTTACATTATTTGCTGTTTTTTCTTTTGTTGAAAAACCGTTTTTAACCTTTTTGAACATGATTTTCTTACTATTCGCAAAAATAAGCCCAATTCTTCGAGAATTGTTCTCAATGTCAAAACTCGAAATTTACTAATAATTTTCAAAATGGTTAATTATTGAATACCTTGTTCACACAAAAAACAGTTCTACAACAGTTTTGCAACATATTTTGTCACAAAACTCCATTAAATAAGCACTTCTTCAATGTATATATAAGGGGGGCTATAGTCTCCGAGAGCAAGCTAGTGTCACCTCATCCTGAAATGTGTCTGGTCAGCCAACAATATTTTTATCTAAGTCTCAAACCTAGAATCAGCTTGCTGGGGTGGCCGAACGGTTCAGGCGGCAGCCTGCAGAGCTGCTATATATGGGTTCAATTCCCATCCCCAGCTCCACGGACGAATCTCCAGCCTCTGGAGGTGAAAATTGTCCTCACCTACTTGCGTTTTCTGAACAGTTTGGCGTTCTCGAAATCGCATATGTATTGAAAAACTGCAAACTCTGCATTTACCATGCTGCAAGATGCGCACGTAAACCGCCCAACCAGAGATTTTGATAGGCGAAAAAACTTTTGCATTAAGCTCCTAAACAGCAATGTTTTTCCTAAAAAGCCTAACCTAACACAGGTTTCCACAAGTCAAAAGAAGACCCAAAACTTAAAGAATCGTATACACCTCTAAATACTTGTAAGGAAGATCTCTTCAATGACCCATCTCAACCAACAGGATAAAAAAAGTAGAATCATTCTTGTAGCAGTTATTGTTAGAAAAATAGTAGCTGCATTTTTTTTGACCAGGGTGATGGCTTCCTTGTCCGCTTTTGTTTCAGTCAAATCCTTTATTGAAGGGACAGACGATGAAACTTTAGGAGCCATTTTGATAGCAGATAATGAGGATTGCGGTCTTTCTGAATTGCCAATCCGCCTAGGTTGTAAACCTGGTTCGAATCACAACTTCTCTTGGATTTCATCTGTGTTGTCCAATTCAAACAAAAAATACGCATGGAAGTCAACAGAGGGGTTATCAATTAAGCAATCAGACTCAATTACAACTTCATTCATAACGGACATAGCGGCTGGCGTTTTAAAAAGCAATGTCTACGGTACCAAAACTCCCTCATCCAGCAAATTTGAGGGAGGTGAGAACTCATGAAGAGTAAATTGCTAATAGTTTCATTGATTGCGGTTCTTCTCTTTTCAGCCTTGAACGTGGCGCTTACGATGGCTCAATGTCCAACATGCGGGGGAACGGGAAGGGTAGTCTGCCCCCGCTGCGAAGGTAGCGGTAAAATAATGGTAGAAGAAGGGGCGATCTGCGAGACGTGCCAAGGAGCTGGTGTGCTGACGTCCACCATCGCCAGTAAGGGCACGAACATCTGGATAAGCGAGGGGTCAGCAGTTGTTAAAGGAATGTTCGAAAATAAAGGGGATGTCGGGACTAATGGAATAGCTACTGCAGAGGTGGACGCCAAAACCACAACCTACACAGAAGTCTCAGGGAGCACCTACTTCCCGCCCCACGAAACCATCTCGATAACCGTAACCATTGGAGGGATCAGCGAGGAAGACTACAGATATTTGACCTCGCAAATGTATCCACGCGGGCGCATGTACCTTTCTGAAGTCGACGACATCACTTGTCCAGATTGCGATGGAACCGGAACCACCTCCGGGCTAGTAAACTGCCCAGATTGCGATGGAACCGGATATGTACCCTGTCCAGACTGCACTAGCTACGTGATTGATGGTGGTGGAGGAGGAGGACAGGAAGAAGACGTAACTGATTCCTTCGCTGTTGATGGGGCTCTAGTTGGCGTGGGCGTTTTCGCCGCGGTGGCCATAGCTGCAGTTATCGTATTGAAGAGAAGGAAGGTGACGGAAAAAGACCTTAGAAAACTTCCACCCTCTGAATTTCAAAATTGGGTTGTTCAAAGACTTTCAGGCAAAGTTTCTTCACAAAGAGACGTTAGCATGGGAATAGATGGATATACAGTTGAAGGTCATCCCATCCACATTAAACAGTCAGATAACGTTGGCAGAAACGTAATTGAAAGCTTCGCAACTGCAATGGGACGGATCAAAGCAAAGAATGGAATAATTGTTGCTTTCAGTTTTGGTAGCGATGTATATAGAGGAATAGTAAGAGCGAAACTAAATTATAGAGTTGAAATAAAAACGGTAACGGTTAAGGAGCTAATAGAAGGCAGAGGAACAATATCACTGTAGCAGTCTCAACATCATACTCTTTTCTTTTTGGGCAACCTAACTTTTTCATGACAATTTCTTGCAATATTGAAAAAGCAGGTTTGGCAAGCGCCTCTAGGTCAGAGCCTATTTCCGTGAGCCTATTGAGCATTTTCTGTTAAAGTTTCTCTCAGCTGCTTAGAATGCATTTTCTTCTGGATCCAAGAGGCAGCAAAGGTAGCCTCAAAGACTAAAAGGCGATAGTTAATAAGAAAAGCAAGGCATCAATAACTATAAACCACAACTGTTTAGTTAGACATCGCCTTCGCCAAAATAATGCAGGTTACAACCAACACACCAGCCTTTGGAATAACACACCTGATTTTTACTTTCGTTTTCTGAATATTTTGGTTTAGTCGAACTCGAGCCCTACACCTAAGCAACTTAAGTTCCAATTAAGAGTTTAAGCCAGACTCATTTGACCTGAATGGGCACTAGCTCATGCCCCTTTTTGTATTTTAATGGAATTTATCTTGACTTTTAACCAGTTTCACATGGCTAAGAACAAATTCCTCTTCTCTGATAGCTTTTTGAATAAGGTCTTTAACGGCATCACTTATGTTGCCTGAATAGTAAGGTCTTATAATCTTCTCGGCAAACTCAGCGAGCAAAGTCGCCGAAAAATCGTGCAAAATCAAATCCACGGAGAGGTCATTTTCAGTGGCTAAAACTGCAACTTTCTTTTTCATACGCAATCACAGTTTTACGGTTTTAGGCGCAAAATGCTAAAAAAGCAAGTGTTATACCGACTGCTCAGCACAGTGGAGAGAGCTAAGTTAAAGTAATCCTTTCTGGAGGGGAAGGCACCGTAAGACATAGGAACAGCGGCAGACCACTCTTTTCGTTTCGCAAAAACTGAAGGCACGGCCAACGTTAATAGCATTTTGAAGAATGGAAAAAGAAGTAGATGGACAAATCCTTGATCTAAATTGGTTAATTACCAAGTGGCTCTAGAGGAATTACGCCCTAAAATACCCAATCGCGTTTGTCATTTTCCTTGGTGCTTTGCCCTGTTTCTTGGATTTGTTCTGGTTGATATCCAACAACAGTCAATTCAGTGTCAGTTTCTTCGGTGTTATTCTGCTGAACGGGCTCCGCAGTTTCACCTTTTGCATGTTGTTCTTCCGCCGTTCGCGAACCTTCCTGATTCCCTTGTAGCTCGCGCAATTTTTTCTCCAAATCGCTCTTCCGAGATTCAAGACTGCTCAAAGCCAACTTTTTCGCTTTGATCTCCTCTTTCAACTGGTCAATAATTTTTTCTTCAAGCGTCCTCAAATCAGTTTCTAGCGTTTTCTCTTTTTGAGACAACGAAGCTAACTCATTCTCTAGTTCGCGTCTCTTTATCTGTAGCTCACTAAGCCCTATTGTTTCGCTCATTATGTTTTTCACCAATTTCCAAGATAGCCGAAAAGAAAAATAATTAATTTATGAAGAGAAAATTCGGATTTAAAGTACAGATTTCCCGCGAGTCCTGCAGCTTTTCTTTAATTAAAAAAAAGGACTGATTAGGCAGATGATTCTTTTGATTTCTTTATAAGTTTTTCTGGCACGCTCACTACTTGCACTATGTTGTCATAGTCTACAACGTAAATTGGTATTCCGTCTGGGGAATACTTTTCGAGCCGTTTTGCGCTTTTCAGCTTATGTTTCACCTTGATTGTTGAGCCGTCGCTGAGAGTGTATGCGCACCATGGTTCCTCATTTGTTGGTTCCGTTTCTCTTCGTTCTCCAGTCCATCGTTCATCACTTGCTGGTTCTGTTTCTCTTCGTTCTTCAGGTTTTTCTTTGGTTTTGCGAGCCAGGTAAACTTGG
>Ga0209636_10000238_pt1 | contig 49274 bp, 48 predicted proteins | sample DeeMarSWOR152_54_FD_187464 | JGI IMG/M metagenome (GOLD analysis project Ga0209636, IMG submission 187464) | Marine sediment microbial communities from White Oak River estuary, North Carolina - WOR-1-52-54 (SPAdes) (version 2) | ecosystem: Environmental > Aquatic > Marine > Intertidal zone >...
TCATATATATAGACGGGATTGAAAGAAAATCCAGATAGTCGCTCAGGTAGTGACCTATCCCAAATAATTGCATTTATGGAACTTTTTAATTTTCAATCGTCATAATCTAATATATACTTAGGTATCAATGTATTTGTGACACCAGTGTCAACATACTTATTGATTACCACTACTCTTGTTTTTAGATTCAAAATGGATTATAATCGCTGGCTACGACGATATAAATAAAGTAGTTAACTTCACATATTAGTCTAGTATAATGTATTTTTATTCATGAAGATTAAGTTAGTACATGTGTTAGCAGCCCTGAACATCTTGATTTGGGTGCTCGTTATAATCATTCACCTCTTTCCATTTAATGTTCTCCGCATTATCTTAGGTATCCCTTTCTTACTCTTCTTTCCCGGCTATACACTTATGGCTGCATTGTTTCCCCAAAAAGAGGGGATAAACGGCACTCAAAGAGTAGCATTAAGTTTTGGTTTGAGTATAGCCATTGTGCCGTTGATTGGCTTTGCCCTTAACTACACACCATGGGGAATAAAGCTTGTACCTATTATGTATACAATAACTTCTTTTATTTTACTCTGTTCTTAGTTGCGTTTTTTCGTCATAGGGAGAATGACGGTCGCAAATATTGTTCCAGGTATTATCGCGAACAATAGGATCCAAACAATTATTGGTATTTCTTACCACCTCTTTACGAATGCTATGTATGCAGCTTTCACTCTTACCATAAGGTGGTTAAAGAATTACATCATTGAAGAGAACACAAAGATGAGAAACTAGCATATGCCAGCTACAAGATGATGAAAGGTCTGGGAGTGGCTGTCTTTGGACTGGTGTGGAATTATTTTGCATCCGTATCTGTGGATGTGTGGAGTGCATTGCCATTAACACTAGCAGTAATGGGAGCGTTGTGTTTCTTGTGGGGACTGGTTAAAAGAATTTCAGCGTAGAACCTGAGTAACATTAGTAATTAGATTTAATTATTTTTATTTACTTCTTAAACCATTTTCCGAGTTTGGCCTGAATTTTTCCTGATAAGACTTGTTGTTCTGTTATCCCCAATGCACTCAATACTCTCATGGCCGCTGGTAATACCTGATGGTTGATGTAATAGTCAGGATCGTATTCTCCCTCTTTCACATCTTCAAGTGGCTCGGCCTTATCAGAAATACTACCGGATCTTTTTGTGATTATGTAACTGACTATCATTCCTTCTCCAACAGGTCTTCCTCTGTCTCTCATTTTCCTCGCGACTTTAACATGTGGTCCAATCGCTTCGTATTCAGATAAAGGTTTCACTAATTGAGTGTAGATCGTCAATTCTTCTAAGGGTGCTTTACCAGTTTTTAATCTCTTGATAGTATCTTTCACTAACTTAGTCGCTTTATCAGGATCCTTGTCTTGAAGGATTATCCTGAGAATTTCATGTTGTATGTCTTTAGCCAAATCACACCAATCTCTTCGGACGGTTTCAAACCCCCTTATTTCCAGGTTACCATCTTTGTCGATTAGAGCATATCTTTTCTTCGCTCCTCTCTTCACTCCTTTAACTGTCACGAAGATACCGCCTTCGTATTTTCCCCTGAATTCAAGTTGTATCATTCCTGGTAATTGATCGTTAATCTTTTTCAAGAATTTTTCAGCTCTCTTTATCAATTCCAATTTTTTGACATTCGGCATTATTAGGAAGACACTATCCGTATCTCCGTAAATAACTTCAAAACCTTCTTTCTCAATCATGCTGATGCTCTTTTTAATGTAAAATCTCCCAAAGGCTGCAGCAGCACTAGCACAAGGATAACAATACCACTTAGCACCAAAGTATCCCATGTATCCGTAGATAGAATTTGCGATAATCTTCAAAGCGTATTGAGTATTATCCAATCTTTTAAACTCTAAAGAATCCTTCTTTAATTTTTTCATCTTGTTTTTGATCTCGATTCTATTCTTGACTACTTCTTCCAAGTTTCTTGGTATGAAACCTTTGGCTTTAGTACAGAAACAATGTTCTGTTCCTGGGGGTTTATTCTTTTTACATTCTTTGTGTTGACAATCCATGGTCTCGGGAGAAATGTTATGTGTGACTATTATTGTTGGGTACAGACTCCTAAAATCGAATACTATTATATTTGAGTGGATGCCTTTCTTTGGTTCAACAACAAAACCACCTGTGTAAGCAGGTCTCATCCTCCTCTTCATTATTTCATCTTGCTTGGGGTTGTTTGGGATTAGAACATGTTGTTGGAACGCTTTTCTCAACAGGTAAGCTTCATCCAACTGAGAGTAATAATATCTCCCAGCATCAAATGGTATGATGCCAGTCAGTGTAGAAAGAGCGAATATTTGTGGTAATATCTGTTCAGAGAGTTTTAAAGTCAATTGGGAATCCCATAAACAATAATCTGCCAATTTTTCTAAACCTTTCTTTGTTTTCCAGGATTCTTGGATGTCCTTCCATTTCAAATCTCTTTTCTTCAGGCCTAGGAGTTCTTCGGCCACAGCATCTAAAGATAAAACTTCTGTCTTCATTGAGGGAGATAGTATATGATCGATGAAATCGAACAGGTCGATGTGAACTCTGCCTCTTATTTTTGTTGACGATATTCTGCCTCTCCTGACTAGTCTTATCTTAGACTTATCCCTACATAGTTTAATAGAAACCTTTAGTTTTTCAGATCTGTCTCTTATCTTAGGGAAATCAAAATTGTCTCCGTTGAAAGTAATGACAAAATCTGGGTCTTGTTCGTTGATTATCTGAACAAATCTTTCTAACAATGTTTTTTCATCAGGAAGAGATTCAACATATTTTTGAGCTTTCTCTTTCCAGGTTGTGATGACTTTCTTGAAACCGTTATTGCCTACAAAGGAAATCATTATTATCTTTTCTTCTCCGTTCTCTTCAGCCATCTCAATATCAAATGCCAATATCCTGAACTTGGTATCCTTGTCTGAATAAATAGGCTTTATGGTTTTAGCATTGATTATTCTGTCGACTTGGTATTTTTTGTCAGAAGTTCCTTCTCCTTCTATCTCAATCCATTCCATTGGTTTTATCTGCTTGTCTATGAGGTAGCGTTGGTAGAATGATATGGCATATTCATGCTCTTCCTTGTTTTCAGGCCATTCTTTCACTTCTTGTCTAATGTTGTAAACATCTCTCGGACTCTCGACGATAATCTTGAGAAGTTTCTTGTTTTTACCAAAGAATTCTTTTTCAGTAGTTTCTACCCGTAAGATTTTTTCATCTTCGAAGTCATGATCAAGAAGTTTTTTCTTGTATTCGTTTAACTTTCCTTCTTTGGGTTCAACGTAGAAATAAGGTTTGAAACTTGAATCTAGGATAAGAACTGTTTTACCTTTTTCATCTTTACAGAAAATTCTGACTGTTCCTTTTTCTTCGACTATATGATCTACATCAAATACCAGGAGGTTTTGTTTCACGGCATCACTCAATTAATAGGGTGACAAATGTAAATAAAAATTTATTAGCTTTCGCAAAAATCTATCTGGTTCGGGTCTTTAAAATTTTCATAAATCTTTCAGGATTTGAAGGTGATATCATAAAGTATTTGCCGTGTTTTGTACTGATGAGAATAATATCCCTTAAATTAGTTATTATTGATCTAACCCAACCAACATTGGGAACATAAAACATACCACAATAAAAACTTGCACCAACCTTAACGTGAAAAGGAAAAATTATTTTTTCAATTTTTTTAATATCTTTTAATTTTATTTTTATACCCATAAAAGGTGACCAAGAAGTCAATGAACCATCACTAATCGTGTATTTCGTGGTGTAGAAACTTATTACAGTAATTAACATCAAAGAAAAAACAAAAAACATTAAACTGTTTACAACGATCTGTAAAGAATAAGAAGTTCCATACGCTCCGTCAGCAAATAGATATATAGTGAGATAAATTAGCGTTATGAGGATGGTTAAGGATATGTACAATCCTCCTATCCAGGGGCTTTTGTAAGTTTTGTTGACAATCTTTTTTTTCATAATATAATTCTCTCATCTTAGAACAAAAATCTATCTGATTATGGGTTGATTGAATAGTTTTCTATCAGATAGAAAGGCTTAAAAGTTTTACTGTTTAAGGGATAGAACATGGGATTACTAAATTTTATTGCTCAAGAATTAAATGGTAAAGATTTTGCTCATGTTGACGTCAAAAAACTGTATGAAGCAGCAGGGGACAGACCAACTTATACTAAATTAATTATTGGACTTTTTACTTCTGATGCTGGTGTTATGGGTGACTGGTCAAAAGAAGAAAAAGATGCTGTTAGAGCAATTTTTTATGCAAGAAATCAAGGGCATTCTTTGGGACATGAATTCGGCAAAGCAATGACAGGTTATGACGATCCTAACGTAGCAAAACATAAAGATGCATATCAAACCATTGAGCGAATGATACCAGGTGATATTGCGAGATTAAGAGTTGATGAAGAAGAATATTTTACCGCAATGTTTTCTGCTAGGATGCCTGCAACTGGTTTGGTTTTATTTGTCAAATAGAGTGAATGATTCTGGCTTGATATCTCAACCTTTATATAATAATTCGCTTAATTTCTTACTGGTTAAAGTTGTGGTTGAATGATAGAACTATGGATAATCATTTCCTTGGTTGTTTTGGCGATAGGCTTAGTTGTGTTCATACTCGCAGAGGAGTTTTACGTTATTCCTTCAAGAAAGTGTGGGATAGAACAGTGTCATGGCTTAGACATCACTTGTGGTCCCAATGTTCCAGATGCTTGTACGATGATATACCAGTTGGGTGATAGATGCAGACAATACGTTAACTGTGAAGTTATTGGCGGTGAGTGTACGTTAGTAAAGACTGGAAGGTTTGAAGAGTGTAAAGCCTGTGTTGAGAAGTGTTTGGAAGGTTTTCAGGGTAGCGAAGCTTTTGAATGTGAGAGTTTGTGTTAGTTTTTAGGGTTCATCGAAATTGTTCCTTTTCAGGGGGTTAGGATAAGGGAAATCAGATAGATTTTTGTTCTTTGGAATTGGTTAGGGAGAGTGTTTAAAAAAAAGAAAAAAAAGGGAAAAAGAAACAACCAATTTTAGGATTAATGACTATCTGCCGGTTGCTGCAGTTCTTAATTCATTTATTGCTACTGTTATATTTCTGGCAACTTCTGGGTTTCTAAAATAAAAATATAGGTATATCACCAGCAAGATTAGCAGTAGTGTGCCGAATCCTAAAAAAACTTGTATCGCTCTTTGTTTCTGATCATTTAAACACCTTAATTTTAAAAAAACTCATTTAGAAGGAAACAAAAAGATATAAATCCTGAAAAATCGGAATATCTTTTATAGGTAGGGGAAATTTCCTGATTAGGTGATGAAGGAAATCTCCACCTTTTATTCCCTCTCTTATCGTTTCTTATATTTTTTCATCACCTCACTACCGAAAAGTGTAGTTTGAGAAATATACTTTCTTTTCTGTAGTTTAACATAATAGATTGATTATTAACAGATCTAAGCTATGAAATAAAATAAATAGATTGGTTCTATGAAATTACTAATTGATAGTAATATATAATATATTTTCTTTTCTATAGTTTATATGAAAGAAACTGTATGATATATCCAAAAAACATTGAAATCCCTTAAAAATCTCCTATTATAAAACATCCCTCCCGAGGCTTTAACAAAAATTCACTCTTCAAACATCTACCTTTACCAAACCCCCGGCAACAACCTATACCTCGTCTTCTTCGCATACTTCTTATAACCTTTCAATTCTCTGTGTAAAGTCTTATCTTCCAGGTATGTCCTGATAACGATAAAGATATCTATCACTAAAGCCAGAAAGAATGCATAGAGCGAGCCTAAGGCCAGAGGAATACTAGAGAACTGAATCATAACAGCAACATACATCGGGTGACGAACAACACTGTAAGGACCTGTAGTAACGATTTTATGGCTTTTATCTACTTTCACGATCCTGAACAGGAAAGCGCTTTCCCTGAATATCAAGAAAATGAGGATGAACGAGAAGATGAGACCGATAAAACCCAGTGTTTTCAATTCAATCGATAAGACAGACCAGCCAAACCTAACTGCATCTAATCCCGTGATAACGAACATCGCCACGAAAATAAAGGTGACTGCTATCGTGAAGACCATATCCCAACCCCTCTCAGGTACTATAAACTTACCTCTTCTTCTGATTAATTCAGGGTTCTTTTTCCTCAGATAAAATACAGTCGGTATGAAATACAGCAGGTTTATCAACAGATAGAGCCAGGCCTCAGGCCAGTATAGTGTGCCTGCTGGGATGAGAAGTAGAGCTAGGACGACTAATACGAAGAGTAATAGTTTTATTACGATATTTCCTTCGGATTTCTTTTTTGCCATATTAATAATAAGGTTTTAGTAAAAAAATGTTTCAAATCCCCTCCCGCATGAGTTAATACAAATATTTATCAACGATTTTTTCATATATAATTTGGGGTGAAAAAATGGCCAAGAAAGAAAAAGAATCTGACGTTGCTGGCGTATTTATTCCTGCTGGGTTATTCATTGGATTTGCACTAGGGTTTCTTTTCGACAATATTCCAGCTGGAATCTTTGGGGGTTTAGGAATAGGGTTCCTGTTATACGGAATCGTTAAAGTATTCAAGAAGTAAAAACTTCTGAAATTCCGTCCTCCCATTTCAAATCTATCAGAAAATGAATTGAGAAAACAGAAGAGGATTTGAACCAATAAATTTTTATTTTCTAACTTCCTTATCAAAAATGGCCAAAAAACATTACACGGCTGAAGAAGCCAAAATAATTGGTGAAAAATTAGGAATCGATTGGAGTAAGTTCGACGTCGAACAATTCAGGAAAGGAATGGATGTAGAGTTAGAACATGGTCAACATGATCCTAAGACTAACGTTACGAACGATGACCCACTCACTACCGGCAAGATCGCCCTAGCCCATCTGAACGAATTTCCAGATTACTACACTAGATTGGAAAAAATGGAGAAAGAAGCAGAGGCATCCCATCAGAAGAAGATGTTTAATTTGATCTTATTCATCATCAAAAACGAACAATTCATCGATAGTCGTCTTTAGAGCCTTTGCCACTTTATGCGCTAATCCAAGTGAAGGATTGTATTTTCCTTTCTCGAGGAAAAGTATAGTCTCTCTTCTAACACCAACTTTCCTTGCAAGGTCTTCTTGTGTGAGATCGTATCTTGCCCTGAGTTCCTTGATTCTTGTTTTCATTCTATATCTCCTTTCTGTTGTAATATGCCCAAAAAACAGCAAACAAAATTGCCATCACACCTACTGCAATACTTATTGCTTGGCTGACATCTCTGAACTTTATTAGGTCGTCAGATAAAAATCCAATTGCTAGTAATAGATAAAGCGAGACATAAAATGCCTTTGAAGTTGCCTTTTCAATTACTTTTCTGCTTCTCTCATCCTGCAGAGGAAATCCTTTTTTCATATCTCTATTTCCTCTTATAAAAACAAAGATAGCAAATACGAGTATTGTAGTTGCAATAAAAACTCCTGCAACTCCTCCTGCAATCTCTCCAATCGCAAAAGACTTTAGAGAGAACAAGGCTCCAGTTGTGATTACAAGTAAGCTTATTATAATTATTGCAGTCATCCTGATTTTATCCTTCATCTCTCCAACCTCCTGTTATTTTTTAATAACATTTTATTAATTATTTCTAATATTATGTTATATATTTCTAACAATTAATATTTAAAGGTTTCGGTCAGAAGTGATTGGAAAAAGCATTAATGATTTTATTTAAACGAAGCAGTTAAATCAGTCAATGAGTTTAATAGAAATGTGGATGCCTTGAGGGATAGAAACCCTTAACACTTGTCTCAAAGCTCTATCATCTGCTTGCAAATCTATCAGTCTCTTATGAATCCTGAGTTCCCATCTGTCAAAGCTTGTGTTCCCATGCCCAGTACCATCTCCGCAAGGAGTCTTCATCGGAGCAATCCTTAGTTTCTTCGTTGGCATGGGAATAGGACCTTTATAGTCTATGCCAAACTTCTTGGCAACTCCAATTATCTCTTCACAAATCTCATCCAATTGTTTTGGATTCTTCCCAGAGAGTTTTATCCTCGCTATCTGCATCCAATCACTGTGACTATAATCTGAGTGCGGTAGATTTAAATATTTTTTCTGAACGTTCCAAAATCTGATAAACGACAAAACCAATGAAAGCCATGGCAGAAGCTACATACATGGTAGTTCGATAATCACCGAATGAAATGACAATAGTGGCCAAGAAAGGACCGATGATCGACGAAAGACTAGTAACAGAATCTAATATACCAGAGACTGTTGCCTTCTCAATATTTCTGTCAGTCAAGTATTTCAGAGACCCCCCATACAAAAACGCCCAAGAAATTCCCAACAATACTTGTGTAGGAAGTATCTCCCAAAAGTTAGATGCAAGTGTAAACGTGAAGAAAGTTATCCCGGATAGTAAGATTCCTATCCAAACGAGTTTTTTACTGTTGATTCTATCTGTGAGTAAAAACATGACAACGAATTGGGTTAATGAGTTAATAGCTTGGATGGCACCAACCCAGAATAAATCTGCTCCCAGACCAAGGAGAAAAAGCGGCCAGAAAGTCCATATCATATGAGCTCCACTGTGACGAATAAGGAAAGATGTGTAGACTGATATATTTTTCTTAATGATACCGTCTGGGAACAATGGTATGTTTAACGGTCTATGTTTTATCTCTGTTAAAGTCAGAGCGATTAGAAAAGCTACTAAGCAAAGCAAAGAACTTAGAATGAATACTCCTTTTAATGCGAAATATAAGGCGACAAGACCTGCAAATAATGAACCAAAGACCCATCCCAAAGATCCAAAAGATGCAAACTTACCCATCTTTTCTTTTGCTTTATAGACGTATGCGACCAGAGCAGAAGGATATATCCCTATAGAAAACCCAACAAGGATACGAATTAACAACAAACTGATAAAGTCGTTAGCAAATACCTGTAAGAAGAATGCCACGACCGATATAATCAGCCCGATGACAATGAATATTTTTCTTCCACGCTCATCTGAAGCACGACCAAAAAGGTAAGAAGAGAAGAATAATGCTGTCGAATACAGTCCAGCAATTATTCCAATATTCGTATCAGATATTCCAAGTTCTCTAGCAAAAATCGGAATGTAGTTCCAACTGGCCATGCTTGCAGCAAAAGTAAGAAATCTTAACAATTTAGTCTTCATTCATTTCTACCTAAGTGCCTTCCTTCCAATCACTGAGATACTTCTTTTGTTTTTCTGTTAGTGTATCAATCTTTATTCCCATAGATTCCAATTTTAACTGAGCAACTCTGTCATCGATTTCTTCGGGAACATTGTAAACATCGGGTTTTAATTTTTTATGGTTCTTAACCAAGTATTCACAACATAATGCATGATTAGAAAAGGACATATCCATTACATCAGAAGGATGGCCTTCTGCAGCAACTAAGTTTATTATCCTGCCCTTACCGAGTAAGAATATCTTCTTACCGTTCTTCAAAGTGTATTCTTCAACATGTTTCCTTATCTCTCTCTTACTCTTTGAAAGATTTTCCAAATCTTCTAATTTTATTTCAACGTTAAAATGACCTGCGTTACCTATAATTGCTCCGTCTTTCATCAATTCCATATGCTCCTTCCTTATGACATCCCTGTCACCAGTAACAGTGATTATAATATCCCCTATCTTAGCTGCCTCTTTCAATGGCATCACTCTGTATCCGTCCATCACGACTTGTAAAGCTTTAACAGGTTCAACTTCTGTGACTATTACGTTCGCTCCCATTCCTCTGGCTCTATTCGCCAATCCAAAACCACAACGACCATAACCGCATACAACAAAAGTTTTTCCTGCAATCATCATACTGGTTGCTCTCAATATCCCGTCGATTGTGGATTGCCCTGTTCCATAGATGTTGTCGAACATACCCTTTGTCGGAGTATCGTTAATCGCAAACATCGGATATTTTAAAGCACCATCTTTAGCCATGGCCCTTAGTCTTATCACTCCTGTCGTGGTTTCTTCTTGACCACCAAAAACATTCTTGATTAAATCTTGCCTTTTGGTATGAATGGTGTTGACCAAATCTCCACCATCATCTAGTGTGATGTTAGGTTTGAAATCCAGAACTTGATTCAAACACCAATAATATTCTTTACTATTCTCTCCAGACCAAGCAAAAACATTAATTCCTTCTTTGACTAAGGCAGCAGCGACATCATCCTGAGTTGACAGAGGATTGGCTGCAGCTAGAGCAACTTCTGCTCCACCAGCTTTTAAAGTCTTCATTAGGACGGCAGTTTCTTTTGTGACATGAAGAGCGGAACAAATAGTCAAACCCTTAAATGGCTTCTTTTTTTCAAATTCTTTTCTTATCTTCATTAGAACGGGCATCCTACTCTCTGCCCAATCTATCTGTAATTTTCCTTGTTTTGCGAGTGAGGGGTCCTTAACTTTGTATTTCATGTAAAACCCACCTTGATAAATTATGATAATTTAACTTTTAATTTAAAATAATTGGTTTATTAATCATATTATCTGGTAAAAAAATGGAAATAATAACCGTAAAATCTGGAACCCTGAGAAAAGCAAAGAAAACAGATTTAGTCGTTAGTGCACTAATCAGGGATAATGGAAGAGTTCTTTTAGTTAAGAGAAAGAAAAATAAGTCTTTTCCTGGTTTTTGGGGCGTTCCAACTGGAAAAGTAAACCCAGGTGAAGAACTAGAAGAGGCAATAAAAAGGGAAGTAAAGGAAGATACAAACCTGAGAGTGGAAGTTTTAGAACCTTATCATCTTACTCAAGAATTCCATGATGACCATCATCACATTGTTATAGCTTTTAAGGTGAAAGCCATTACTGATCTTTTGAAAGCAGGTAGTGATGCTGAAGAAGTCAGATGGTTTTTGAAAGATGAAGTATCAAGATTAAAACTTCAACCAACTGCCAAAGAACAGTTAAAGGCTCTAAAAGAATGAAATAATTATACCCATCTCTTTGATTTTAACAACTTGAGGATTTCATCAGCAGATTCTTTTAGACCTAACTTATCCGATTCTATTACAAGATCAGGTTTTCTGGGTTCTTCATATTCCACGTTCACACCTATCACTTCTCCGAGACCATCAATTATCACACCATCTCCCATCCTTCTTTTAGCCTTCTCGTACAAGTTACTTAATATCAAATTATCCTTCCTCTTAGATTCTCTGTCCATACAAAGATTCAAAGGGCATTTCAAGTAAACTTCGAGGAATTTAGGCATGAGTCTTCTTGCCAGTTTTCTCCAAACATCTCTGTGTCCTGTGGCATCAATGACAACATTAACTTCATTATCCGTCAAAAACTTCGCAATCAATACTAATGATCTGTATGCATAGTCTCTCTCTTCTCCATTGTATTTTCTTTTTGGTGTGAGTACTTTCCTTATTTCATCCATTCGTAGGTATTCGGCTTGAATTTTCTTTTTTTTAAGTTGTTTCAAAAATTCTTTTGCTGTAACGGTCTTTCCCGACCCAGGTAAACCTGTTATCCAAACTCCCCAACCTTTCATCTTTTCAACCCAACAGAGATTTTATCCAAGAATATATTTCATGATTTGGAGCTGCAATAAAATTAACGTCCATGTTGAAACCGATATCATAATCAGTGAAACCCCTTCCTGTCAAATCCTTGATTACTCCTCCTGCTTCTATAATTATCAGTTGACTTGCTGTATGATCTATTGTTCTTTCTGCACCCAGACCAACGTACCCGTCTGCCGTGCCCTCAGCAAACAGACACATTCCCAAACAACAAGACCCTAACATCCTAACTGATCTAGAATTTTCGCCAAGTTTGACTATTCGCTCAAAATTCTTACGCCTTTTGTGTGCAATATCAACGATAAAACATCCAGTTTTTTCATTAGTTACATGAATTGATTCATCATTCTTAAATGCGCCTTTTCCTTTAATCGCATGATAATAATGTCCTTTGATTAAATCTTTCACGTATCCGACTTTTACTCCTCTTATCTTTCCAGATAAATCCCCGATTGAAATTGAAGTTGAAGCAATTGGAATGCCATAAGAAATGTTATTAGAGCCGTCTAAGGGATCTACGACTATCATCACTTCAGGTTTTTTTCCAACAATTTTCTTACCAATTTCTTCGGATACAAAAATAAAACTCCTCTTAGTGGATTTGAAGTGGTCAAATATTATTTTTTCCGCAACATCGTCTATGAACATAGTCTTGTCTCCACCAGCACCAACATTCAGAATTTTTTTTCTAATCTTTTTTTTCAGGTATTTTTTAACCTCTACAGAAACCTTTTCACCAATATCTTTACACAAATTCAACCAGTAATTCGTATCCATTTTAATCCTTCAAGTAAGAGTTGATTTTATTGATTTTAAATTCGTCCTCATCCAAAACGTTTCTCATAAAATTTATGATTTTCTTTTTACTCTCGTTTACTGATTCTATTCTTTCTCGTTTAAATCCGTGCTTTCTCATCCATTCTTGAGAATAGAATACAGGATGAATGCAAACTAGAGCTCGAAAAGCGAGAAATAAAGGTGAGGCTTTGAACATCTCTGGATCATTCCTTCTCTTAAAGTATTCCGTATAAAACAGCTCTAAAAGTTCTTTAAACGGATTCGTGAATTCACCAAAAGACATGACAGAATAGTTGATGAAGTTCATGACCAAAGAAGTCGTGTCATCTGCAGGTTCTCCATACCTAAACCTGCTCCTGTCCAGAAGAACTAACTCATCATTATCAAACCAGATGTTCCCAGGATAGAAGTCACCGTGAATTACACACAATCTCTTATCCTTATCCTTTATCCTATCCCACCACTCAACCGTTTTCTTAACGATTTCAACCAATTCTTTTCTAGTCACGAATCCTAATTTATCAGGAAAAGTATCGATGACCCCCATCGTCAGTTCTCCATGTCCCACAAAATCTCTGACGACTCTTCTGTATAGATGCTTTCTGTTATCTCCATCATAATCGTTAGAATGAATGTCTGCCAAGTATTTTCCCAGCGACGTAACTCTTTTTCTGTCTTCATCCTTCAACACCCCCTCATCCCGAATCTTATCAAGATCGTTCCAATAATCCTTTCCCTTACCTTCCTCCATTACTATAAAAAAATCCTTAGGTTTTTCAATTGATAAAGGTTTACCATCCTCTTGTATCGAGCCAACATTTATCGCTTTTACATGTCTTGGTAATAAATTATAGTCCATGAATGCACGTATAAATACGTTAGCTCTGTCTCCAGGATATTCATGACCAAATCCTTTGTCATGTAGCATCTTTAGGACGTATCGCTTTTCCTCTCCCTTTCTATTCGTGGTATCGATCAAGAACCCAAGACCATGGAATCCCTCGCCCATTTTTTCAATAGTTTTTATCGTGATTTCTGAGCCAAATACAGAAGAAAGGTAGGTTCTTAGTTTTTCTTTATCGATCTGAATCATGTTGTATAAATGAGGTTTTGAAAATTTATTTATAAATTCAAAGCTAATCTAACAAATCAGAAATAATTTTATTGATTTCGTCATAAACTCTTTCTTCATCGACTGTCAATAACTCCCTATCTTTCACCAATATCTCTCCATTACAGATAACATCACATACGTCATTCCCTTTAGCTGAATAAACAAGGTTTGAAAGAACAGTTCCTTTTTCGCCTTTGGGTTGAAGGTTTGATTCTCTTAAATCTACAGAAATTATGTCAGCTCTTTTTCCGATCTGTATCGAACCGATTGTTTTCTCTAATCCTAACGCTCTGGCTCCATCAATCGTAGCAAACTCTAACGCTTTTTTGGCAGGAACAACCACAGGATTGCATTTATTGACTTTATGTATTAAGGCTGCAATCTTCATCTCCTGGAATAAATCCAAACAATTATTGCTGGCGGCACTATCAGTTCCTAGACCAATGCAAATATCATGATTGATCATCTCTGGAACAGGAGCAATACCAGCAGTAGTTTTCATGTTTGATACAGGATTGTGAGAAACTTTCACTTCATTCTTCTTCAATATTTCAATCTCTTTTTCAGTCAACCAACAACAATGAGCAGCTAAAACATTCGGTGAGAGAAAATCAATGTTTCTAAGATATTCTACTGGTCTCATTCCAGTATTTTTTAAACAGTCTTCTACTTCTTTTTTTGTCTCAGATAAATGAGTGTGGATAGATAGATTATTCTCATCGGCAAACTGTTTTGTCTTGATTAAAGTCTCCTTCGAACATGTGTAGATGGCGTGAGGTCCTACATTCACCATCGCCCTTTCATTGCCTTTCCATTTTTTTTTAAGACGAGTGACAAGTTTTAAAGCCTGATCTGGGGTTTTGAATTCTAGTACAGGAGTATCCAGTATAGCTTGACTGAATATACCTCTCATTCCGGATTCATCCACTGCTTTCAGAACTTCGTCACCAAAATAATACATATCATGGAAACATGTGATGCCATTCCTTATCATCTCTATGCAACCCAGCAAAGAACTGTAATAAACATCTTTCTTTGTTAATTTTGATTCAACTTTCCAACTCCTCTTCAGCCATTCGTGTAATTCCATGTCATCCAAGTAACCGCGAAGGATGGTCATACCTAGATGTGTATGTGTGTTGATCAAGCCAGGAAGGATGATTTTGTTCTTTCCGTTGATGACAATGTCGGCTTCGGTCTCAGGATTTCCAATGTCAACTATTTTATTTCCTTTGATGAAGATTGAACTTCCCTTCAAAACATCTCTATTCTGGTTTTGAGTTACTATCCAGTCTGCGTTCTTAATCAGGATTGAAGTTACCATATCAAATGATTTAAAATCGAAATTAAAAAACATTAACCATGAAAGTGAGTGTTGGGATAATAGGTGGTAGTGGAGTCTATGAATTATTTGAAAGAGTGAGAGATAAAGTCGTGAAAACACCTTATGGCAAGCCCTCTGACAAGATTTCTGTTGGTGAAATAAGTGAGAAGAAATTTGCCTTCATTCCTAGACATGGAAAGAAACATACTATACCACCTCATAACATAAATCATAGAGCTAACATCTTTGCGCTTAAATCACTCGGCGTTGAGAGCATTATCAGTATAGCATCTGTTGGGATTATAAACGCCAACATAAAAATAGGTGATTTCATCATATTGGACGATTTCTTGGATTTCACAAGAAAAAATCATACGTTCTTCGATAAGTTTGATAAGGAGGCTGTGCATATAGACCTAACGAATCCATTTTCTCCAAAATTGAGGAAAATATTGATAGAAGTTTGTAAAGAGAAAGGTTATTCTTTCCATGATAAAGGGATTTACGCGAACACTTCTGGTCCAAGGCTAGAAACACCTGCTGAGATAAGGATGTTCAATCGTCTGGATGCTGATGTTGTTGGAATGACTGTAGTACCTGAAGCTATCCTATCACGAGAATTAAACATCGCTTATGTGTCATTAGCAATCGGAATAAATCACGCTTGTGGTATCATCCCAGGTCCCATGAAAATCGAACTCCAAAAAGTAATGGAAGAAAAGAAACCTCAATTGAAAGAAATAATAGAAGGGGTCATTAATAGAATTTAATTCTCAGGCATGAGCCTTCTTATGTATCTTTAAAGCCAACTCTCCGGCTTCTTTAATTGTCTTGCCAAAAGAAACAAACCCGCCGTTCTTTATAACTATAATATTATTTTCGCCGAGAACATCTAAAACTTCATTCGCTAACTCTATCGTTCCTGGCGGTTCTTCGTTTTCTGTAATTACTAAACCCAGTTTCCCTGCATTCTCCGATATCGGTTTACTGTGACCATGAAATATTGCGTTGATATCATCTCTCGTGTTGTAAACCAAGAAATGCATGATGGATTCACATGATGGCTCTTGTTTACCTTCAGCATAAATAGTATTCTTATACACATCGTAATTAATCACTCTAACAAAACAATCGTTGCTTAAGTTTTCTTTTCTCTCTAAAGTTGTTGCAGTTATTATAAAACCATCATCTGATCTAAAACTCAAATTTCCTGTTGATGCACCTTCTCTTGACAGAGTTAAGTTGTTCTTATGGAATTGATTGCACCAATATTTCAAATCTTCAATATTTTTATCATTCGGTACTTCATCCGAAACAAATATTGTCTTAAATTTTACTCTCTTTAATTGTTGTTCCACTGTAATCACTTGAATAATTTTTTGATTGCACTTGAATTTATTTATGTGGTTCAATGATTACTTTAACAGATTCCTTTGCATCAACAACAAGCTGAAATCCTTTACCTGTCTCTGCCAAGCTTAATCTATGTGTGATCATATCATTCACATTCACTTTACGAGAACGAATCAGTTCTATTGCTTCCTTAATATCCACAGGAGTAGCGGCATAAGTTGTTGTTAGAGTTTCCTGATTCAGCCAAAAATCATTGAACGGTAAAGGAATATCTATGCCTGGATTAGTAGGAGCAAAGAATAGAATGACACCTCCACCATCCACAGATTTCAACGCTTGTTTGATAGCTGGTACAGCCCCTGTACAGACTATGACACGATCTGCTAGTCTTCCTTCATTGACTTCTCTCACGCGAACAGGTACATCTTCTTTAGCATTTATCACTTCATCTGCTCCGAATTTCTTCGCTGCATTCATTCGGTATTCGTTTATATCAGTCGCAATTATTCTTTCAACTCCAAGAACACGAGCGAGTTGTATATGAAGTAGTCCAGAGATACCACTACCCAACATGAGTAAAGTGTGGAATTTCTTTACGTTTGCTCTTCTCTGTCCTCTTATCACACAACCTAAAGGTTCGATAAATGTTCCATCTTCGAAAGATATCTCGTTCGGTAACAGAAAAGTCCCAAATTCAACGTTTATCTTTGGCACTCTAATAAACTCAGAAAACCCACCAGGATCAAAGTTTGTGCTGTGTAAAGTTTTGCACATACTATGTCTGTCATCCAAACAATAATGACATTCATTACAAGGAACGTGATGTGAAACAAAAACTCTATCCCCAACTTTGAATTTTTTCACATTCTTCCCAATCCCAACAATCTCTCCAGTCATCTCATGTCCTAGGACTCGTGGTGCTTTCTTAATACGATACCATTCCATCACATCGCTACCACAGATACCGCAAGCCATTGCCTTTACCAGCAACTCATCAGGACCAATCTTTGGTTTTGGCATTTCCTCTATTCTTACGTCTTTATTGCTGTAATACATCGCTATTCGCATGATACCAGCAACTACTTTTTCTTTCCTTTCTTTAGATTGTTGAATAAATCATTGGCTTCTTTTGGTGTGGCATTTTCATGGATAACCGCTCTCAATGCTTTAATCATCGCAACTGGATGTTTGTTCTGCCAGACATTCCTTCCCAAATTTACACCTATAGCTCCTTTTTGCATACCGTCATGGACAAATTCAAACACTTCAAGTTCTGTTTCTACTTTCGGTCCTCCTGCGATAACGACAGGGACCGGGCATCCTTCTACAACTTTTTCAAAACCTTCACACCAATACGTCTTCACTACTCTTGCACCCAATTCAGCAGCAATTCTACAGCATAAAGCAAGATAACGAGCATCTCTCTTACCCAATTCCTTTCCAACAGCAGTTACAGCCATAACTGGAATCCCATATTCCTCAGCCTCGTTAACGAGTCTTGCAAGGTTTAACAGAGTTTGGTGTTCATACTTGCTTCCTACGAATATGGAAAGGCCTACAGCACTAACATTTAGTCGAACAGCCTCTCTAATAGAAGTAGTAATTCCCTCGTTGGCTAAGTCTTCACCGATTACACTCGTACCTCCAGATGCCCTCAGGATGATTGGTTTAGTACTATTTGGATCTATACAATTACGCAATACCCCTCTTGTAACGAAGATTGCGTCACAATATGGAAGGAGGGGTTTGACTGTCTCACCAGGCTTTTCTAATTTTCTGGTAGGTCCTAGAAAATATCCATGATCTATGGGTAACCACAAACAATGACCATCCTTCTGTATCAATCGTGACAAACGATTCTTTATTCCCCAATCCATTAGCACACCACCAAATGTTGTAATTTTATTCCTATAAATATTTGAATAATTTTTTAATATCTTTTGGTTTTTTAATACCCCTTTCAGTTATAAATCCTGTTATGTATCTTGCTGGTGTTACGTCGAAAGCAGGATTCATAGCATGAGAACCCTTAGGTGGTACTCTCACTTTCTTCAATTCTCCTTTTGATAATCCCCATATATGTGTCACTTCCTCTTCATCTCTTTCTTCTATCGGTATATTTTTTCCACATTTAATGTTAATATCAATAGTACTAGTCGGTAAAGCCACATAAAAAGGAATTTTATTTTCATTTGCTAAAACAGCTTTCTCATAAGTTCCTATCTTGTTCGCGACAGAACCATCGGCCACAACCCTATCCCCCCCAACGATACAGATATTAATTTCTCCCTTTTTCATGTAATAACCCGCAGCATTATCTGCTATGATAGCATGATCTATTCCCTCTTGTAGTAATTCCCATGCTGTTAGTCTTGAACCTTGACATCTTGGTCTTGTCTCATCAACAAAAACAAATATCCTTTTTCCTTCATAATGAGCAAATCTTATGGGTGCCAAGGCTGTTCCATAATCGACTGTCGCTAAAGCACCAGCATTACAATGTGTTAGAATCCTGTAACCATCTTTAATGAGTTTATTCCCATGTTCTCCTATCTTCCTACAGATCCCAACATCTTCCTCTGCTATTCTGTTCGCTTCCTCGATTGCTAACACTTTTTTTTCTTTTATAGAGTCTCCCCTCTCTATCGCTTTCAATACCCTATCTATGGCATAGAAAAGATTGTATGCTGTTGGTCTTGTATTTCTGAGTGTTTCACTCGCTTTTTTAACATACTCATCAAACTCAACATTAGAGGCCTCCATGCAAGCTTGAGCCATACCATAAGCTGCTGCCGCTCCGATAGCAGGGGCTCCTCTCACGATCATTGTTTTTATTGCTTCAGCGGTTTGTTTATGATTGAAAGAAGTATAAATCTCGAATACATGTGGTAATTTGGATTGGTTGATCATCTTTACGATGTGACTTTCCATCCAGACTGTCCTGAATTCCTTTGCCTCGTCACCAATCCTCACCCTCATGAATCCTATATGAAACTCTAATTTAAAAAGAATAATAGAAAGAAAGAAGAGAGAGTTTACTTTGCCTTAACAACTTCTAGGACTATTCCAGCAGCTACTGTCGTTCCCATATCCCTTATAGCAAACCTAGCCAGTTGTGGTATATCAGATTGCTTCTCCGCAACCATAGGTTTTGATGGGACAACCTTAATCCTTGCAGCATCTCCAGTCTTTATGAAATCTGGTTTTTCTTTTACGACCTGACCAGTCTTCGGATCAACTTTTGCTATTATCCCCTCAACTTTACATGCTATTGAAGCTGTTCCTAAGTGGAACACGGGTGTATAACCTGCTGTTATGACAGTTGGATGTTGTAGAACGATTATCTGGGCCGTGAATTCCTTCACTACTGTAGGTGGATTCTTTGGATGTCCTGCCACATCTCCTCTTTTAACTTCGCCCTTTCCTATACCTCTAACATTGAAGCCAACATTATCTCCAGGCTTAGCATCTGGTTGTTTCTTGTGGAACATTTCTATAGTTTTAACTTCGCCCTTTGCTCCTGATGGTTCAAAGACTAGAGAATCCCCAGTTTTAAGGACTCCTGTCTCCACTCTTCCTACTGGCACAGTTCCAACTCCAGTTATCGTGTATACATCCTGAATAGGAATCCTCAGTGGTTTATCGACGGGTTGCTTGGGTGGGATAATAGTAGCATCCATGGCCTCAGCTAAGGTTGGTGAACCTTTATACCAAGGCGTGTTTTCAGATTTCTTGAATACATTATCCCCTTTCAGACCAGATACTGGAACGAAGGGTATATCAACCTTAAAACCGATAGAATTCAATAGTTTCTTCGTATCCGCAACGACTTCATCATACCTTTTCTGGTCATAATTCGCGGCATCCATCTTGTTTATAGCAACGACAAGCTGATTGACTCCCATAACCTTCATCAAGAATGCATGTTCTTTAGTCTGTTCTTGCACTCCTTCACCAGGCTTGGCAGAAACAACGAATATAGCTGCATCTGCCTGAGAAGTTCCAGTGATCATGTTCTTAACAAAGTCTCTGTGACCAGGACAGTCGATTATAGTATAGTAATACTTTTTCGTGTGGAATGGAGTGTGCATTATATCTATAGTAAGACCACGTTCTCTCTCCTCTTTCAATTTATCCATGACATAAGCAAATTCCCAAGTTTCTTTCTTCAATTCTTTAGCAGTTTCCTTCAATTTCCTCAATTGGTCTTCTCTTAATACACCAGAATCGTAGAGTAGTCTCCCGATTAAAGTAGATTTACCATGATCTACATGTCCAGCTGTTATGATGTTAATTTTAGGTAATTCTGCCATCAGTCACACCTCCTCCAACACTATTTTATTATTCAACCATGTTTTTAAATATATTATTCTTCAATTTTTGGAACTTGTTCACTCAGACCTTTTCTTTTCCTTATCTTAATGATTGTCCGATTCTGTAAGTCTTTTGGTAATCTCTCAAATAAAACGTCGATTAAACTATAAAAACCTTTCCCTCCTGTTGCTGATTTCAGTGAAGAGTTAAAACCAAACATCTCCGATACTGGTAACTTGGCTCTTATGATGGTTGCACCTCTCTCTTCCCTCATATCCAGAATTTTGCCTCTTCTGTTACCCACTTCTTTTATTGCCCCTCCCATTAATTCTGTTGGGACGTCAATTCTTATAATCTGTCTTGGTTCAAGAAGGGTTGGATCAGCCCCAAGCATACAATTTCTTATGGCATACCTTATGGCAGGAAGCACTTGACCGGGTCCTCTATGGACAGGATCTTCATGCAAATCCGCATCATTGAGAATGACTTTCACACCAACACAAGGTTCTCTTCCCAAAGGACCTTCATCCATTCTGTTTATGAATCCGTCTTTAATCATTTCCATGACTTCATTCAAGTATTGAACACCTTTCGTTTGATCAAGAAGCATGTTCTTGTTGTGAATGAGTTTTAGTTTCTTTATCTCATCCACAGGCATGTCCAAATCAGAAAGTTTATTCTGGAGTTGTAGGTTTTTCTTCTTCAATTCTATGTCTGATGGGACGTCTCCTGCTTTCATGGCTTCAAGTACTTTCTTCTCTAGGGGTTCGACAAAGATGTAGAATTTGTTATGTTTGTTCGGGGACTTACCTTCAACTGCTTTCGAAACCCTTCCGATAGTTTCCCTGTATACAACAATTGGTGGAGATGCTTCGAATTCTATTCCCTGTTCTTTCAACTTTCTCTCTACTTTAGCATCAAGATGTAGCTCCCCTAAACCAGAGACTAAGTATTCACCTGTTTCCTCATTTATCTTAACTTGGATTGTCGTATCTTCTCTCCCGAGTTTCTTGAGAAAGTTGATGAGTTTCATCAAGTCTTTGGGATCTCTTGGTTCTATGGATTTAGTGACTACTGGCTCAAAGATATGTTTTATCTCCTCAAACGGTTCGATTAAATAATCGGGTTCACAAATGGTTTCGCCAGAGAAAGCATCCACTAAGCCTACGATGCCAACTATATTACCCGCTAAAACTTCATCGACTTGAATCCTATGTGGACCCTTGTAAACACTTACTTGTTGGATTCTGTTTTTCCTGTGTTGGCCAACGAGATATACTTCATCCCCCTGTTTCATATTTCCAGAGAATATCCTTGCACAAGACACAAAACCGGCATGAGGATCTGGAACCATCTTTGTCACGATTGCAGCCAAGTGACCTTTATCGTTGACAAGTATCATATCCTTTCCAATCGGTGAATCTATATCCCCTCTCCAAATCTTAGGAACACGATACTTTTGTGCTTCTATCGGAGATGGAAGATGCTTGATGATTATATTCAGAATAACGTTGTATAATGGGGCCTTTTTAGCAAGCTCGTCTTCTTTTTTTGCGCTTGTTAAATCGATTACATCCTTGAAAGTAATATCAGTTTTCTTCATGTAAGGAATAGAAATAGCCCACTTCCTCAAGGCCGAACCAAAAGAAACAGAACCATCTTCAACATTAACTATCCATTTATTCTTGTATTCTTCTTCTGCGAACTTCTGGATCAAGATGTTGACTTCTCTGATAATTTTAGCGAATCTCTCTTGCATTTGTTCTGGTGTTAATTTTAGTTCTTTTAGTAATCTGTCTACTTTATTGATGAATAGTATGGGTTTAACTCTCTCTTTCAAACTTTGTCTCAAAACAGTTTCTGTCTGGGGCATAACTCCTTCTACCGCATCTACAAGGACTATGGCACCATCCACAGCTCTCATTGCCCTTGTAACATCTCCTCCAAAATCAACATGTCCTGGAGTATCGATGAGGTTAACGAGATAATCTTCTCCTTCATAATTATGAACCATACTTGCATTTGCAGACCAGATCGTTATTCCTCTCTGTTGTTCTTGTTCATCAAAATCAAGGAAGAGTTTTCTTCCTGCCAACTCTTTTGAAATTATCCCTGAACCTGCTAATAGATGATCGGAGAAAGTCGTTTTGCCATGATCGATGTGTGCAACTGTTCCTATATTTCTTATTTGGTCTGGTTTGTACATCAATTCTATTATTTTTTCTCCAATATCTTTTTCGGCCATATGTGTCACTTAAAATACTGTAATTTTGAGAAGAAATTAATTTAAAGGTTTGGTATATTCTTCAATTAAAAATCATCAACCAATGTATTTCACCTTTTCATCTTCACTAACTTTTCCTCTCTGTTTCTCAATCGCCTTCCTCAATCTCGCAACAAGAGATTCCACCACCGGCAAAGGCAGATAGAGTTTAATAATCCTCTCTTTACCACTAGGAGCAAAACACATCAATTCCAAACAGAACATATTTCTTTTCCATTTTATAGAGAAAGCCTTTACCTGCATGAAAGAATATTTTTATTCGAATTATTTAATCGTTTTATCTTGCTCCACCTGATTCTCTCTCAATCCTTTCCTTCTCTTTTATGGCTTTAGATTTAGAAGCATCATTCTGATAAGCATAGAATATTTCAGTGACTAATGCATCTGTCATTGATGTCTTCTTTCCAAACGCTTCCCTGTAAGCAGATTGAACGATGATTGTCAAAGCAGAATCAACTCTTCTTTGTGGAGATGTGATAACGGCCTTCCTAACAATGATGCCACCCATTTGATAGGATGTTATCTCTTCTCTTAAAGCCGCGTTCTCTATCGCTCCCACTAAAACTTCGATAGGATTCTTATTCGTTTTTTTCTCTAGTTTTTCAAAGACTCTCTTTACGATGTTTAAAATAGTCTGTGTTTTCCCAGTGTTCCTACCAGAACTCAATAAATGCTTCTTACCCCTATGACCAGGGACCATCAATTTATTAGCAAATCTTTCGACGATGTTCATCTTCGATTTGTAGAATTTCTGTTTGCTGTATCTTCCGCCAGTCTTAGGAACGACAGCCGGTTTTAAGTTTATGTAAGGTTTAAGACCAGGATCTTTAACTTCTACATCAAAGCTCCATCTGTTAAAAAGTTTTAATTCAGCCATTTATCTCATCGGTTTCTGTTTCTTGCCAGATAATATCTCAGAGAGAGCAACACCATTAACAGCAACGACCTTGAACTTCAAACCCCACTGACTCCCTATAGGTCCTCTCTGACTCCCACCAACTCCTTCAATGAGAACTTCATCATGTTCGTTAATATGATCTATGGATCCTGTTCCAGGAACGAAAGCCGTAATTTGTACATTGTTCTTTATCAATTGAACTCTCACGGCTTTGATCATGCCAGAATGGGGTTGTTTCTGTTCAACCTGTCTCTTATCAATAACGATACCCCTGCCCCTGGGTGCGCCTTCCAGAGGATCTTTCTTCGCCAATCGCAACTGTCTTCGCATGTAATTTACATCTTTCCACTTCTGTTTCTTCCTCCTTCTCTTCAGTTTTCTCGCTGCAAACATCCCTCTTGCCATTATTTCACCTCTATGTTTGATATGTTGTAAATCCTTTTCAATACTTCTTTATAAACTTTTATTCTTTCTCCTCCCCTTCCTATGACAAACCCTCTGTCTCTTCTGTTGACTTTAATCTCCACAGTAAGATCACTTCCATTATCCACTATTTTGACTTCTTTAGACTGGGGTATCAAGTTTCTCACGAATGTTTCAAGATCAGTTGAGTATTCAAAAACCTTAACTCTCTTTCCCACGACCCTTTCAACATTCTTTATTGAATTACCATTCTTGCCTATTGCCAAGCCTATCTTTCCTTCTTCGACTATATAGTAGATTACGTCATCAGTCACGAAGCAGTCCCTGACTGGAACATTCGTCACATTCTCAAATAATGTCAACAGCCTTATTGTTTCTGTGTTAAATGTTATCGTCATTTTTTACCCCTTTTAATGGCCAATACGCTAACTGGAAATGGTTTTCCACAAACCAAGCCCAAGTTTACTCCATCATTTGGATATTCTTGTATTTTAACGTTAGCTATTTTAGTGTTATGCTCGAGTATTTTCTTTCTATCTTCAGGAATGTTATTGGCATAAACTACGAGTTCAGGACGACCACTCTTGATTAATCTCATCACACTTTTATACCCAAGAAGAACTTTATCTTGTTTTACTTTATCTTTGATTAGCTTGGTTAAATCCATCTACTCCTCGCCCAGTTTTGCAATTAACTCGAACATACCTGTACCAACAGGGACTTGTTGGTTGACCATCACGTTATCAAATATTGCATTGAAATTATCTTCTTCCTGTCTAACTGATGCACGGACAAGATGTTTTATTGTCTCCTCAAATCCAGCGCGTGTAAGAACGGAAGGTTTCATTCCAGCTACACCATACCTCCCTATAGGATTAACCTCTCCAGAAAAAGTCATTATATCAGCGACAAGAATTATATGCCTATCATCAATATCCAAACCCTGTTGTTGCATAGTACTCTTCGTTTCTTTTATTATTGTATTTCTAGCGGCTTCTATTCCTAAGACTTCCAATAATTCTTGAATATTGTTTGTGTGGCTTCTCATGACATCTATCTCATTGAAAGACATTATCTTGATAAAGTTTGAACCTAAACTTTTTATAACCCAATCTTTATCTTCCTTTAAAACCAAAGTGCTCTTCACTCCAGAAATTCCGGCTACACATAAATCGAGTAGTTTCTTTTTAATTTTTTGAAGGTCTTTGACTGATAGTTCTCTTTCTTTCGATTCGACAGTTAACATGTTTTGTCTCGGACTAATTTTGTAACCCTTGAACCTCTTTCTAAGCTTCGAAATAATGTCGTTCTTCTGTGTTTTTTTAAGCTTTTTAAGTTTTATCTTTATTCTTTTGTTGGTTAAGTCGAGCGAAACAGATGTTATGAAATTCCTGAGATTTTTTTCTATTATTTCTTCAGCGACTCTTTCACTGTGTTTTTTTGTGTTATATTCTTTCTTCAAGTATAGAGTCATCATAGCTGTAGTTGGTTCTTTTTTAGCATCAAATATTTCAATCAACCTAGGTAATCCCAGAGTGACCCTAACACCGACAGACCCAGCAAAGTGGAAAGTACGCATTGTCATCTGTGTTGCTGGTTCGGATATTGATTGAGCAGAGATTATACCAACAGCCTCTCCCGGTTCGAAAGAACTGTTAATGTACTCTCTATTAACAGCATCGATGAGTTTTTGTTTTTGAGCTCGAGTTAACTTCATCTTTTTACAAACATCTTCGATGTCTTCTAATACATTCTTTGGGAGAGCATCATCTGAATAAGTTACTTGCGATTTTTTCGACATTTATTCCACCTCTTTGTATTTTTGAAGGATCTAAACCATCCTCTCCAGGAACAAATTCAATTACCTTCTTTCCACTATCTCTCACTGTGCCATCATATTCAATTTTCAAATCCTGTAATGCTCCTATCAACCTCCTCTCTAGATAACCACTGTGTCTTGTTTTTAGAGATTTATCCATCAATCCTTCTCTACTGTTCATCGAATCGAAAAAGAATTCGAATGGAGTTAAACCTTGTTTATAGCCATGTTTCACAAACCCTTTAGATTCTAGACTTATATCTCCCGGTTTGAAATGCGGAAAAGTCCTTCTATGATAACCTATCCTTATTCTCCTTCCCTTAATCGTCTCTTGGCCTATACAAGCCGCACATTGAACCAGATTGATTATACTTCCCCTTGCACCGCTCTTAGCCATTATTAATGTGTTATTTTCTGGTATATTTTTTTCGATTACATTAGCGATTTTATTCAGAGAGTTAGCGAGTTTTCTCTGAATTATAGTCTCCAAACTTTCTACTGGAGTTCTGCCAATCAAAACTTTTATTTTTCCTCTCTCAAAATCCTTAATTGTTTGATCCACTTCCTTTCTTGCATCTTCTATTATTTTATTTATCATTTTATTCGTCTTATCATCTAGATCCTGATCAGAGAGTGAGATAGAAAATCCTTGAAGTGTTAAGAATTTTAGAGCTAGCCTAGTTATGTTGAATAGAAACTTCTTCATGAATTCATGACCGTATATTTTATCTATTTCATCTAGAATTTTGCCACTGAATGCTGATATAGCTTTCTTGTCTATCGCACCCGAAATGAGTTCTCCGTTTTTTATGATGACATAAGCATCTTGAGGACATTTGTTTTTCAAACATTTTCGACAACCCAAACAATATTCGGCTTTGTATTCTATGTTGAAATCTTTTGGTAAGAATAAACTAAAAACCTCTTTACCGGTAAAAACATTTTTATTTGGAATTTCTATGTCTGTATTGCATGATTTAACTAATTCCACGACTTCCTTCTTTATTAATTCTCGGTTTCCACGAGTCAGAATGAAAAGAGATGTTATATGGTCTTTACTACACCCAATTATTGGTCCACTGAATCTAGGACTTCTAATGTGATTGGGAACATCCATTAATAACTTAGTTTCGGTCTGCGCTTCTTCTGTTTGAGGAACATGAAGATTCATCTCATCACCATCAAAGTCTGCATTGTAGGGTGGACAAACGACCGAGTTAAGTCTAAATGTTTTATGAGGCATTACCCTTACTTTATGCCCCATCATACTCATTCTATGTAGGGATGGTTGTCTATTGAAGATTACCCAATCACCATCTTCCAATTGTTTTTCCACGATGAAACCTGTTTCTATTTCTTTCAAAATTTCTTCTTTGTTTGCTTCATCGACTCTTTTTTTTCTACCATCTGATCTTATCACATAGTTTATGGTTGGCCAATTAGGGTGTCTTTCGATCAGACTCTTCACGTATTCCATGTTTTTTTCATTGACGACTATAGGAGTCGTCAGTTCTTTCGCAATGAATAGAGGGACTCCTACTTCATTCACATCTATCATAGAGTCTGGACTAATAACTGTCCTTGCAGAATAATTAACTCTCTTACCTATTAGGTTGTGTCTAAATCTCCCTTCTTTCGTCTTTAGCCTTTGTGTTAGGGTTTTCAAAACTCTTCCAGATCTGTGCCTAGCTGGTGGGACACCAGAGAGTTCATTACTCATATAAGTAGCAACATGATATTGGAGTAATTCCCAAAGGTCCAGAATAATAAATTCTGGTGCACCCAAGTCAATATTCTCGAGTAATCTTTTGTTTATCCTTACTATATCGACTAGTTTATGTGTTAAATCGTCTTCAGATCTTTCACCTGTTTCAAGAGTAATCGAGGGTCTCACTGTTACGGGTGGTATCGGTAATAGAGTTATAACAAAAACCTCTGGCCTAACACCTCTTAAACCCAAATAAATCAAATCTGAATCCGATATTCTTTCTAATTTCTCTCTAACCTGAGTTGAATCCAAAATATTGCTATCTTCAATAAATGTCGTTGGTTTAAGGAATTTTATCTTTTTTTGAGATTCATTACAGTGAGGACATTTGCTCTTGGCAAGAGACTTAAGTCTCTTGAACGATTTTTTGCCTTTAAGAAATTTTTCCATAGTATTCTGATCTAACAGAATCCTTCCACATTTTCTACATGTTGTTTTCAACATGTTATAAATAAGCTTTGCATAATGGACATGTATGATAGGTCTTGTAAGCTCTAGATGGCCAAAATGTCCTTGGCATTCCCCAACAGATCCTCCACAAGTTCTGCATCTCAAACCAGGATCTATAACACCTAATCTGGGGTCCATTAATCCTCCTTCTATTGGGTAACCCTCTTGATCGTAGAGTTCTGTCTTGTTGATTTTAGCAGCCGACATTTTCCTAATCAACTCGGAATTCAAAACCCCAAACACTATTTTGTCTAACATATTACTCCTCTTTGACAACTATTTTTGGATATATCAACATACTTTTCAGTTCATCCAACAAAAGTTTAAATGCATAGGACATCTCGACATTAACGATTTTAGAACCTCCACAAACAGGACAGTATTTTTTGTTTTTTATCCTATCATTTATAGCAACTAAACCACAGTCCTTACAGACAGGTACCTTTGTTTTATCTGAATCGAACCTTTCTTTTAATACTAAAGATGTGCCTTGAGCAATTAAACAATCTTTTTCCATTTCTCCCAGCCTCAACCCACCTTTTTTAGACTTGCCCTCAGTTGGTTGTTTTGTTAAAAGAGTGACAGGGCCTTTTGATCTGGCATGTATCTTATTCGATACAAGATGGTCCAATTTTTGATAAAATACGTTTCCCACAAATATTTGTCCAACTAGTTTTTTTCCAGTTTGACCGTCATAAAACGTTTCCTTACCATCATTCCTGAACTCACAATCTTCAAGCGTTTTTCTGAGTTCCGTCTCAGAGAGAGGATGGAACCCTGGGCTACTCATGGCTTCGCCTTTTAAGGCAGAGGCCTTTCCGGTCAATATCTCCAATAACTGACCTATAGTCATCCTGGACGGAATACCGTGGGGGTTGAAAATAATATCAGGAACTATACCATCTTCAGTGAAAGGCATATCTTCTTGGGGGACGATCAGACCTATCACACCTTTTTGTCCGTGTCTACTGGCAAACTTATCACCTATTTCTGGTTTTTTTAGGTCCCTGACTACCACTTTAACTAATTTGTTGCCGTTAGAGCTCTCTGTCAAAAAAACTCTGTCAACTGTCCCTTCTTCCCCATGTCTGAGCTTGACAGAGGTTTCTCTGATATTCTCCAAACCTGTTATGAATTGATCCAAACTTCCAAGGAATCTCAAAGGTGATACCTTTCCGATTAGAACTTCATCAGATTTTATTTCTGTTTCTGGGTTCACTATGCCATCTTCGGGTAAATGTTTATATGCCTCCTCTCCAGGATATCCTCTTATACCAGGTTCTGGGATGCCGATTACATCTTCTTGTCCACCCATATATCTCTTCTTCTCTGTTTCGTAAGACCTGAACAAGTAAGACCAGAATAAACCTCTTTCTATGGATGATTTATTCATGATTATAGCATCGTCCATGTTGTATCCTTCAAAAGACATTATAGCAATAACGATGTTTTGACCACCAGAATGATCCTCATCTTTTAATACGTCATTAATATGTGTTTTTACTAATGGTACTTGTGGGTGTATCAGAATATTAGATTTTGTATCACTCCTCAAAGGAAAGTTTAGTGAATACATACCTATTGCCTGACCTACCATCTTTGCTCCGAAATTAACTCTATCCCCACGATTAAACTCAGGAAAGGGAACTAAAGAAGTAGATAAACCAAGTGTAATGACAGGATCTAATTCCAAATGTGTATGTTCTTCAGTCAGGTTTTCCGGTTTTAGGGCAATGTATGTATTTTCTTCTTCTTCTGCATCCAAGTATTCTATGACACCTTCATTTATCAAATCATGCCAACCAATTTTATTCTCCTTTATCTTATCAAGATGTTCTTTCGTTAGTTTTGGTTTACCCTTCTCAACCACAATTACAGGTCTCCTTGTCCTCCCAGAATCAGTTAGAATTCTTATCATGTTTAGATGTTCTAAGTAAGCTAAGTTGACTTGATTAGAAATCAGTTCCTTTCTTCTTCTTTTCCTTATAGTCTTCACAACATTTTCTGGATTTTCAGTTGAGCCAATAAATCTTCCGTCTATAAATATATCAACCATAATTAACTCTCCATAGATTTTTTGACGATACCAAATAACGATTTCAATTCTTTTTCTGATACGCCTTTAGTTATCTCTGCCATGACGGCAAGGTATTTTCTCAAACCAATTGTAGCTCCTTCTGGTGTTTGAGATGGGTCTATTCTTCCCCAGTGTGTTGGATGTAATTCTCTCGCTTCAAAATGTTCTTGTGTGGATGTCAATGGCGATAGAATGTTCCTCATATGAGATAGTGTTTTAATGTAACTACTCCTTTCCAACCTTTGAGAAACACCTGTCCTTCCTCCAACCCAAGCACCAATCGCTAAAGCAGATACTATTTGATTTGTCAAGACATTTGCTTCAACGATGGCAGGCAAAGGAGGGAATCTTCCTCTCTTTGTCAGTTTTTGATAGTTGTAAGTAATCCTAGTTATTAACCCCCACTTACCCAACAATATAGACCTGAAAAGTATTTCAAGTAAATCTCCTGATAAACGCAAGCGTTTGTTAGCATAATGATCCAAATCATCTTCAGGTATCTTATTTAAATGAAAACGTAAGATCTTGCTTACAGCTTTGGCAAGAAAAATAGCTTTATCTAACCTGTTATTTTTATCTTGGCCCAAGTGTGGAAGTAGATATCTGTCTATGAGCCTTGCAACTCTTTCTCTTCTATACTCTTTCTGTGGGATTTTAATTCGTCTACCTATTTCATCTACGCCGTCCTTAGATGTTGTTGATTCGCTCTCAAATAGATTTGGATAGAATTCTTCCTGTATTTCTGGATCTAATGTTATCGTATTTATTATATCTTTATCCGATTCTAAACCCAAAGCTCTCAATAAAATGATAATAGGTAACTTGTTTATGTTTGCAAAGTTTATTCTTATTATGCCATCTGTTCTTCTTTCGATAATATGTCTTTGTATGTATCCGTCTTTTTCTGAATGTACACGTGCTGTTTCGGCGACATTGGATATACTAGATTTTTCAACTATTACTCTGTTAGGAGCTATTTCTTCTATTAAAACTAAAACTCTTTCGGTTCCATTTATTATAAAATAACCACCTGGATCATCAGGACTTTCTCCAGCTTCTATCAACTCTTTCTTTGTCAATTTTGATAAAGGGCAGATTTTCGACTTTAACATTATAGGTAAATCTCCAAAGTTAACCCAGATTGTTTCGCTTTCTATTCCGTTCAAAATTGGTGTCATCTCAATGTACATCGGCGAAGCGTAAGTTAAGTTTCTCATCCTTGCTTCTAAAGGTAGAATGTTTCTAACAGAACCATCAGCTTCCTTTACAGATGGTGAACCTAATTTGAACCTTCCCAATTTGATCTTAAATTCACCAAGGTCGGGTACCTCAGGTTTAATTTCTTTGATTTGTTTTATTATGTTCGGTATTCTCCTGTCTATGAAATCGTTAAAAGAATCTATTTGAAACTTAACAAACCCCTGTTCTTCAGCGAACGAATTTAAAAGTATATTAAAACCATCCATTCTTAAACCTCTATAACTACTCTGTAATAAACAGATTCCTTTGTTGTTTTGTTTTTTCTGATTATTTTTATGAGGTCACCAGGTTTGGCTTTTATCATACTAACTATTGGATCGGATTTCCATATCTTTGGGAATTGACTTAATTTTTTTATTCCATACATCTTCATGACTTTTCGTTTTTCATCTTCTGAAAGAACTATGTGCTTTGGAACCAATTCATGGTCAAATAAATTTATCTTCGCCTTCAAATTATCACCTACGCCCTGAAGGGGATTTGAACCCCTGTCACGGGAGTGACAGTCCCGTACTCTACAACAAATGTTTTGATAGACCGAACTACACTATCAGGGCTCATCAAAAAAATATTCAATAAAGAATTGCTTTGGACGGGAATTAGAGGGGCTGACTTATCGATCAATAATGGGTCACCATCAAAAAGGTTGACAACGTCCTGGACTTCCCATCCTAAGATAGTACAATCCAGATCACTGGAGAGCTTAACTTTCACGCAGTCTTTCATGACTGTTCCGTGTTCGGATGGGAACGGGTGTTTCCCCTCCGTTTTGGTCGTCAACCCATAAATTATTATCTTCGACTTTATTTAAACTTGTCGATATATTCAGAATGTTTATTCCCAAACGCTTAAATAGTTTTCGTTGTTAGTCCCCGGAGCCGGATTTGAACCAGCAACCTATCGGTATCCATCGAGCGATTGCTAACGTGCAAGCACAAAAAGTACTCGACTACAGCCGATCGCTCTACCATTGAGCTATCCGGGGTACTTTATAGAAATGGTATGAAGATTATTTAACTTTTCCCATCATTGTCATTGTTTTTGATAAAACTCTTCTTCTCTTTCCTTTCTTTGTCTTGTAAATCAAATGTGCTTTTGGCAGTCTCAATTTACCTATAATATCAATTACGGGTTTTATCTTATAAGTTAAAACTCTTTCTTCTTTTGGTTTCAATTCTTTTATTTTCCATGTCAATTCTGTTCCAGTTGTTTTTGTCTTTATATTCGGTTCGAGTGTGTCAAACTTCTTGACTACTGCAGCTAAAGGTGGAACGAAATCTACTATTTGCACGTTTTTCAATAATTTTCTACTCTTATTTTTTAGATGTAATGAAATCGATATTTGATTTTCTCTTGCAAGTAAACCCATGTAAGTCTTCCTTATTGTTGGTCTGAAGAATAACCAAACTACCCAAACCACCACTATAATTAAAAGGCAGGAAATCAATACAACGTTAGTGAAACGGAGTTGGTAAGTTATTGCCTTAATTTCATCGGGTTTTAGATCATGTATCAACCATTTATAAACAATCCTATTCTCTTTTTCTTCTTCAGAAACCGGTTCTATTTCAGGATAGAAGAAATACTTAGATATGAGAGGTAATGATTCAGTAACCTCCAAATTAGATTCTACCACATTGCCATTATTTAAGATTTTTATAGTTACAGTACTGAACAAAATACTGTTTTCAGTTTTTTTCTCTTCATCTATCTTGTGAAGAGTTTCTATGTTGAAAGTTATAGAGTCCTTATCCAGAATTTTGTTCAGCTTATTCTTAAGAACGGCTTCGACCTCATACCCTCCTGGTGGATTAGTTATTTTCAAGTTGTAATTATGTGAGAGTGTTTCAGTAGTTTGTGGTACAACAGATAATGTATCCTCAAATGTTTGAACAATCTTGTTATCCTTTAAAATCTTCATAGTCAAGAACACATCCGTCGTTTCCTTCTTGTCGATGTTTGTAATTGTCGGTTGTATGTTTACTGTTTCTCCTGGTTTGAAAGATTGTTTATTGATTTTTAAATCTGTAAGGAAGACATTTGATGTTCTGACTATATCAAAGTATATTTCTTCTGATGCTGAAACATTGTAGTCAACGGACCTAACGATAAGAGTAAAAATGATTGTACCTAGTTGCACATCTCTGGGAGGCTCAATAGATAGTGAAAGATTTGTGATCTCACCCGCATTCAAACTAGTAAAGTATTTTCCCAAACTAATCCAATATGTAGGCCAAATCGAAAAGTAGAATGTATCTCTCACATCTCTATTGTTCTTCACTAATACCTCCAATCTATTCGTTCGGCCTGCGTAAGTAGTAATGGTCTTTTCTGGAACAATTATCTCTATATCTTCAGCATAAACCGAATTAAGAAAAAAAAACATGATGAGTATAATTGAAATAAAAAACGGGAGTTTCTCTTTCATCATTACACCTAATAATAATCCTCTTTATAAATTTAAATTTGCTTTGATGGATTTTCAATTTACTTTTTTCTTAGAGCCAACTTTTCTTTCAATTTTTCTGCATGTTCCTCAAGAGGTCTTATCTTGTACTTCCATTCCTCTCCATATTTTTCTATCCATGAAAAATCTTCACCGTATTGACCTATCCACGTTATGTTTTCAAATGGTATTCTAGATTTCTTTCCTGGTTTTTTATACGGAACTGGAAATCCTAATGTTATGATAGCTACAGCTTTTATCCTTTCTGGAATGTTCAAGATAGTCTTAATTTTCCCTTCATCAAACGCACCGATCCAACATGTTCCAAGGCCTAAACTATTAGCAGTTAAGAGCATGTTCTCGATTGCTGCGGCAGTATCTTGAATACAATATAAGTTCCTTCCTCTATCTCCATACCTATCTCCACTCTTTTCAGGATTGGCACACACAACGATGACGACAGGTGCTTCCTCAACATGATTCTGCCTTAATGCTGCGAATGAAAGTTCCTTCTTAGTTTTTTCGTCTTTTACAACTATAAACTCCCAAGGCTGCATATTTCCTGCAGATGGAGCCTGTATACCGGCGAAAATTATCTGACCTATCAATTCATTTGGTACATCTTTTTTTTCATAACTTCGTACAGACCGTCTTGTTTTGATACATTCAAAAACTTCCATTTAGTCACCTAGACGAAATTTTAATTATAAAAATTATAAATCTATGCAGATGGGTATCTGTAAAGGAATTTTAGAGTGATTTGAATGGAATATTCAATACTGGCTGATACTTACGAAGAATTGGAAAAAACTTCTTCTAAGCTTGAAAAGACTCGAGTACTCTCCGAATTATTTTTAAAAACTCCTTCAGCAAAATTACCAAGAACAGTATTGTTGGCAGCAGGTAGAGTCTTCCCAGCATATTCAGAATCTGAGTTGGGTATTGCGACACAGATGATGATAAAGGCTATCTCTAAAGCTACTGGTTTCTCCTCAAAAGATGTGGAAATGAAGTTTAAGAAAACTGGTGATCTCGGTTTGGCTGCAGAGAATTGTATAAAATTAAGAAAACAGATTGTATTGTTAAAAAGAAAATTGACTGTTGATAATGTTTTTGATAATTTGCAGAAATTGGCCTTTGTGACTGGGGGCGGTTCACAGGAAAGAAAACTGAATTTGATTGCGGAGTTACTCACCTCAGCACAACCAAAAGAATCAAGGTACATTGTGAGAACGATTCTTCAAGAATTGAGAATAGGGGTTGCTGAAGGTATTATAAGAGATGCTATCGTGAAAGCATTCCTCATAAAAGAAGGAATGAGTAAAGAAGAAAAAAATAAAATGGTTGAAGCAGTAGAGTATGCTTGGGATATTCTATCTGATTTTGGAGAAGTAGCAAAAATCACCAAAGAGAAAGGTATTAACGGTTTAAAGAAAGTGAAGGTTTGTCTGGGTCGACCGATACAAGTAATGTTAGGAGAGAAGGCGAAAAGTATTGAAGAAGTTATAAAGGGATTTGATAAAGTTGCTGCAGAGTACAAGTATGACGGTATGAGGGTACAGATTAGTAAGAAAGGTGATAAAATCTGGGTATTCACGAGACGGTTAGAAGACGTAACAAAACAATTTCCAGATATTGTCAAACTTTGTAAAAAAGGACTGAAAGCCAAGGAATGTATAGTTGAAGGTGAAGCTTTAGGAATAGATCTAAAGACAAAATCCCCTCTACCATTCCAAGTATTATCCCAAAGGATTCATCGTAAATATGATATTGAAAAGATAGTTAAAGAAATTCCTGTTCAAGTTTATCTTTTTGATATTGTTTATCTTGCGGGAAGAACTTTATTTAATAAATCATTCAAAGAAAGAAGAAAAATTTTAGAGGGTGTGGTTAACGTAATTCCTAAAAATTTTGAATTGGCGAAGCAGCTAGTAACAGATGATGTAAAAGAAGCTGAAAAATTCTATCAAGAGGCTTTGAACGCAAAACAAGAAGGATTATTCCTGAAAGTTTTGGATTCAAAATATGTTTTCGGGAGACATGTAGGTGGATGGTATAAAATAAAACCAATAATGGAAACCTTGGATTTGGTTATAGTTGGTGCTACATGGGGCGTTGGATCAAGAGCAAGATGGCTCAGTTCATACGTTCTAGCATGTCGAGATCCTGATACTGGAAAGTTTTTGCCTTGTGGAATGATGGGTACTGGTTTGACAGAAGAACAATTTCAATCCATAACTGATAGATTGAAGAAATTAATAATCGGGGAGAAGGGGAGGACAGTGATGTTAAAGCCTGAGGTGGTAGTGGAAGTTGCCTACCAGGAGATTCAAAAATCACCAAATTATGAATCTGGATATGCGTTGAGGTTTCCTCGTCTCATTAGAATAAGGGAGGATAAGGGTCCTGACGATGTAGACATTATCGAAAGGGTTTCAAACCTCTTTAAAACACAAGGCATAAGAGGCTAAAATTGCTCTAAAGTAGAAAGAAAATTTAGACCAAAAATCCAACAAAAATTATTAATGTTTAAATATTCAATCACTATTAAGTAATACAAGATGATTGAATGATTGGATCATCAGAACTTATGGATGCATTGAAGGGAATTGGACTTAACCTATATGAAAGAAGACTGTGGGTTGCTCTTCTTGCCAAAGGGACTGCCACTGCCGGTGAGCTTTCTGCGATTGCAAATGTTCCAAGATCTAGAACTTATGATGTTCTTCAAACTTTGGCTGATAGAGGATTTGTTATTGTCCAAACTTCCAAGCCCTTGAGATATGTTGCCATAACACCATCAGAATCCTTAGAAAAAGCCAAACAGAGGTTAAGGGAAAAATTCAGACAAATGGAGAAAAAAATAGAGAGGTTAAAGACTTCTGGCTTAATCAGTGAATTGAATGTCTTACATAAACAAGGTCTGAAACTAATTTCTCCAGAAGATGTAACTGGTGCGTTAAAGGGTAAATATTCAGTTCTTCAACACATGGATTCGATGCTCAGGAATGCTTCTTCTTCAGTAAACATAGTTACCACACCTGCTGGATTGAATGACTTGTTTGAGAACCATATAAGTATACTTAAAAAATTGAACGAAAGTGGTGTGAAGATAAGGATTGCAACGAAAGTTGACAAGAGTGTTTCAGATGCGATAAAGGCGTTTTCAGGCATCGCAGAGATTAGGAACATAACAGAAGAAGAATTGCCACTCTCAGGAAGGTTCTACGTCGTTGACGGTCAGCAAATGATGATGGGGCTGTCAGATCCAGAAATAGTACATTCTTCTCAAGACATGATGTTCTGGACAAAGTCAGAACATGTAACAAAGGGCATGATTGAACCCTTATTCAGCTTAGTCTGGAATAAATCTAAGCCTTTAAGTAGAAAGTAAAGTTAAGTCCAAGCGACGAACTTTGGTCTTTTTGTCAAAAATTTTGAGAGAGATAATTTTATGAATGGTTTATTTTCAACTTCTTTCTTTAAAATTTTCAAGAAACGGCTAATTTTCATTTTTTTTACTTGTCCAGATTCTCTTATCCGAATTGGAAATATTTTTGACTTCATCTCTTTCTCTCCAACTACTATAGTATAAGGAACCCACTCGAGTTCGCTGTACCTTATTTTCTTCTCGACTGTCAAATTCCTGTCATCTATGTCAACTCTCACGTTTTCTTTCTCAATTTCTTTTATGATTTTTTCTGCAAATTTGATATATCTTTCTGATACAGGAACTATTCTCACTTGTGTTGGAGAAAGCCATGTAGGTAAACTAGAAATTTCCCCTTTCTTCTCATTCATATAAGCCTTCTCTAAAAATGCATACATAACTCTCTCTATTGCTCCACTAGGAGAACAATGTAAAATGATGGGGTACTGTTTCTTACTGTTTTCATCAACAAAAGTTATGCCATATCTCTTCGAATTCTCAATATCTATCTGGTCTGTGGATAATGCTGAGCCCTTTGATAACGCATCGACAAAATTCAATTCATATTTTAAGATAAAATAGAAGATTCTTTCATCCCACATCTCGACTAATGCTGGTTTACCATGAATTTTTAATAAAGATTTAATGAACTCCTTATTCTTTTCATAAAAATCTTTTGTGAATCTTATAGCGAGTTCATAGTCATCAACATTAAGTCCTATTTCATTTAATGTATCACGACTAAGATTGAACCTAACCCCAAATTCCTCCATTGCTTGATCCAAATTTTCGCAAATGGCATGAACATCGGGCATTGTGAATGCTCTTAGTCTCCGTAAACCTACTAATTCACCACTCTTCTCTCTTCTGAAGCTGTATCTGGTAAGTTCATAAATTTTTAACGGTAGTTGTTTGTAAGAGATCGTAGCATTATTCAACATTAGAAATTGACCAAAACATGCAGAGAAACGTAAGAAAAACTCTTTATCATCGGATTTAATTACGTATTGCCTTGCAGGAAATCTGTTTAGATAATCATGTAAACTTGGATGTTCCAAATCGTACATTACAGGTGTCTCTACCTCTAATCCCCCATAATCGATGACTTTTTGAGTCACAAACTGCTCCAGTAAAGATTTTATCAGTCGTCCTTTAGGATAATACCTAAGATTGCCTGGATCGCTCCCAGGTTCAAAATCTGCTATTTCCAATTCTCTCATGAGTTTTACATGTGGTGATGTTTCATGAACTGCTCGACGCTTTGCCATTTCATACATGGTTAATTTTTTCAAGTTTTCATGTCTCTCGAAATTAAAATCAGTAATCAATTTGTTGCCATTAATTTTTAATGGGATCATTTCTCCATTCGTTTTCATTATAAACCATTTTGATTTGATCTTTTCTTCCCTTTTTAACGCTTGAGACACTTTTTCTTTTTCAGTAATCTTGCTAGGTAAAAAGACCTTAGATTGCTCGGCGAGTGGATGACCTTTTATTTGAATGTGGAATTGTTTACACCACCCAAAAGGAGTTCTATAAGTCTCTAGCCCTGTTTTTTTTGCATAAGATTCCATATCTTTGATTATTTTGAGAGCATTGGCAGGTTTTGCGAGATTTTGGCTAAGGTGAGCATAAGGATATATCAAAATCCTTTTAGCTTTTATCACTTCAAGACTTGATTTAATCTCATCTATTGCCTTTCTGGCAACACTTTCATTGTCTCCATCTTCGATAGCAGTGAATAAAACAACTACATCTTCAAGTCTTTTTTTTTCTTTTTTGGATTCTTCTGCCATCTTAATTTCTTTCTTGATTGGTTTGTATTCTATGAAGTCGGAGTGAAGTTGTAAAATTCTCATTTAATATCCACAGTTGTTATTTAATTCAACTTTTATAAATTTAGTGAAGTGAGATATAATAAGTAGGTGATTCTAATCAAAGAAATCGAGTTAGTGAATTTCGAAAGTTTTGATAAAACGGTTCTAACAAAAGTAAGAGATATAACACAGCCATTGCTTGATAAATACAACCGGATGTTTGGAGAAGAGCATGTTAAAGAATTCAAGATAATTGTGGATACTATCAGAAAAAAACGAGAGCAATATCTTTATGAGGTTATTGGAACTCTGAGAACAACTAGTGGGTTTTTTAGAACTAAAGAAACTGGATGGAAAATTATAGATATAGTTGAAAAAGTGATTGATGAACTTGAAAGAATGGTTACAGAAAAAAAAGAAAAAATGAAATCTAAAAGAAAGATACCAGCAAACGCTTAAATAATAGAATCGTTAGTTTTTTCAGTTACAGCCCCGTGGTGTAGTGGTCAAGCATGTCGGGCTTTGGGCAGAGGGAAGATACCCGCAGACGCAGGTTCGAATCCTGCCGGGGCTATTCTGTGGTTTAATGATAACTCAAAAAGATGTCTGGAATAAACTCTCTGATTCTTGGGTTCACTTACGAACGAAACCAGATAGAGAAGTGATTGATTTCTCAAAAAAAATAAATCAAGGTCCAATTATAGACTTAGGTTGTGGTGACTGTAGAAACTTAATACCATTTCTTCAAAAAGAGATTTATTGTGTAGGTATGGATTTCTCAAAAGGAATGATAAGAGAAACTAAGAAGTTTTTGAAAAGAAGAAAATTAAATTCTGATTTAGTAATTGGCAGTTTAAATAATGTTCCATTTAAAGGGGGTTCTTTTTTGTTGATGTTATGCATCAGGACTTTACATCATCTAGAAACCAAAGAATTAAGACTGAGAGCTCTTAAAGAAATGAAAAGAATTGGAATTAAAATTTTAACGTGTGATTGGAAAAGGTGGCAATTTAGATTTATTTGGAAACTTATCAGAAGTTTCTTTGAAGGACATTTTGCTGATGTTTATGTAGATTGGAATTATCATGGCAGAATCTATAAAAGGTTTTATCATCTCTATACAAAAAAAGAATTAGAAGGAGATTTGAAAAGTGCAGGATTAAAAATTGAAAAAATATGGTATGATGATGGAAATATATGGTCATTGGTGAATGTATGAAAAGGAGGGTATTAATTGCAGTTGTGGGGCATGGAATGCATGCAAAAGAAGAACATATGAAAATAGCGGAAGGAGTGGGAAGAGAAATCGCCAAGAGGGAGGGAATAGTAATTTGTGGTGGACATAGTTTTGGGATTATGGATTTCGTTGCTAAGGGGGCTCACAGAGAAAATGGAATGACTATAGGTATTATACCGGAAGATGATCTTTCAAAAACAAGTAAATATGTTGATGTTCCAATCATAACTGGTATCAGTTTTGCACGCAATCAAATTATAGCACTTTCCTGTGATGCAATGATAGTTATAGGTGGTGGTGTTGGTTCTTTGACAGAAGCAGCCTATGCTTATCGTTTTTCAAAACCAGTAATAGTAATTAAGGAATTGGAATCCATAGTAGAACCATACATAGGAAAATATATGGATGATAAGAAAACTGTAAAAATTCTTGGAGCAAAGAATGCAAAAGAGGCCGTTGAGTTAGCTTTCAAATCAATAAAAAAGTGAATGAATGAAGTGTTCTTTCTGTCCTAAAGAATCAATCTATTTTCGGAAATATGAGGGACATTACTACTGTGAAAAACATTTTACGGAAACTGTTGAGAAAAAAGTTAAGAAAACTATCGGTTCAAACAAACTCATAAAGAGGGGAGATAGAGTTGCTATTGCTCATTCTGGTGGAAAGGATTCTTCTAATGTACTTTTCATGTTGAATAAAATCTTCGAGAATAATCCTAGCATTAAATTGTTCGCGATAACCATTGATGAGGGAATAAGAGGGTATAGAAACAAGGCTGTGAAAAAAAGTGAGAGTTTTTGTAAGAAACTTGAAGTGGAACAATATATTTTTTCTTTCAAAGAGGAGTTTGGTTTTAGAGTTGATCGATTAGCAAAGAAAATTAAATCTGGGTACTGTGGGAGTTGCGGTTTGTTGAGGAGATATCTTTTGAATAAAAAGGCGAGAGAATTAAAAGCAACAAAGCTTGCAACAGGACATAATCTTGATGATGAGTGTCAAAGTATTTTGATGAATATCTTGAAGGGGGATTTACTTAGATTAGTTAGAATAGGTTCAATGCCCCAGCTTACAAAAAATCCAAAGTTTGTTACCAGAATTAAACCTTTAGTGATGATACCAGAAAATGAATCCGAACTATTCGCGAAAATAAACAACATCCCTTCCCAACCAAAAAGGTGTCCTTATTCTGTTGACAATCCTTTACGTGGAAAAACAAGAAAATTCTTGAATAGTCTGGAAGAAACTTCTCCAGGGATAAAATACAGTCTTTACGAGAGTGCTTCAAAGATAGTACCTTTTATTAAAGATAAATTTAAGGTAGGAAAGATTCATACCTGTAAAAAATGTGGAGAGCCAACGAGCCAAGATGTTTGTAAAGTTTGTGAGGTATTAGAGAATCTATCTTCTTGATCCATTGTTCTGTATTTCTTCAATTCTCTCCTGTAAGAAAATTATCCTGTTTTGCAGGAACTTAACTTGCTTTACACTCTTAGCCTTGAACAATTGACTCTTAGTCTCAAACAATTCATTCTGATAAAACCTTAACTTGTGGATATCTTGTGCATTCATACTATCATTTATTTACTCTTCAGTGGTATATAAATGTTACTACTATCTGATAGAAAATTAATATATAAAGATTTCTATTCTACACTCAATAATTAAACGTGAGTTTATGAAAGAAACTATTTGTAGAGAGATAATAAAGACTTTAATTGAAAGTGGGGGTTTAGACTACAAAAAAGTGGACAAGATCATCAAAAACAAATGCAAAATATATGAATTAAAAAAAATGCCCACAAAAGTAGAAATCTTAAGTTTCTGTAAAGCTGAAGAAAGAAAGAAACTTAGAAGATTATTGATAACTAAACCGGGCAGAACGATTTCGGGAGTTTCTGTAATAACTGTTGTAGTAAAACCAGCTCCATGTCCAGGAACCTGTATCTATTGTCCTAGGGGAATGAATGCGCCTCAATCGTATACAGGACTTGAACCAGGTATACAAAGAGGTATTAGGAATAACTATGATCCATTTCTTCAAACAAAGGATAGACTGAATCAGTATAGGATTATAGGTCATCTTTCAGGTAAGATAGAAGTTATAATCCTTGGAGGTACTTTTCTTGCCCTAGATAAGGATTATCAGGAATGGTTTGTGAAGAGAATATTTGATGCGTTGAATGAAGAAGAAAGTGAGAGTTTAGAGGATGCTCAGAAGTTGAATGAAACTTCAATGCATAGGTGTGTAGGATTAACTATTGAGACAAGGGCCGATTACTGTTTTGAAGAACACATCAATCAAATGTTAAAATTTGGAACTACAAGAGTAGAAATAGGAGTCCAGTCAATCTATCCAGAAATTCTAAAAAGAGTGAAACGAGGACATACTGTTGAAGATGTTGTAAAGGCCACACAGCTCGCTAAAGATTCTTGTTTAAAATGCACTTATCACATAATGCCTGGACTCTTCATCGATTTCAAAAAAGATTTAGAACAGTTTAAGATTCTTTTCAAAGATTTTGGGTTTAAACCCGATTCACTTAAGATATATCCAACTTTGGTTATCAGGGGAACAGAATTGTATGACTTGTGGAAAAATAAGGATTATGAACCATTATCTACTGAACAAGGAGTGAAATTGTTGTCAAAAGCTATGAAATACATACCAAAATATTGTCGCGTAATCAGAGCTCAACGTGATGTGCCGAGCAATAAAATTGTTGCAGGTATTAAAAAAAGCAATCTTAGGGAATTAGTCGAAAGAGAATGTGAGAGAAAGGGAATAAAAATTCAAGAAATCCGTTATCGAGAAGTTGGTCATAAAATCGAAAAAAATGTTCTACCAAACCTTGATTCGGTTAAATTATGTAGATTTGATTATGATGCGTCTCATGGGAAGGAGATTTTCTTGAGCTTTGAAGACACTGATAATGATATCTTGATTGGTTTTTTGAGATTAAGAATTTCTTTTAAACCATTCAGACCCGAAATCAACGAAGAAACGGGATTAATAAGGGAATTACATGTTTATGGTCCAACAGTGCCTATTGGCTTGAAGATAAAAAAGGCGTGGCAACATAAAGGTTTCGGGAAAAGATTACTTAATGAAGCCGAAAGAATAGCAAAGAATGAATTTGAAATGAAAAAAATTGTAGTCATGAGCGGGATTGGTGTCAGAGAATATTATAAAAAATTGAATTACAAAAAAGATGGGCCTTTTGTTTCAAAGATAGTTTAAACTCTTTATATTAATCAAATGGAATTTAATATTATGCCGAAAAATTATCGAATTGTTTTGAAGAAAGTATTAAAAAAAATCAAACCAAGACCTAAAGAAAAAAAGAGATTGGAAGAGCTGAGTAGTAAGGCTTTGAAGATAGCAAATAAAGAAGCTAAGAAATTTGATGCAAGAGCTATAATTGCTGGTTCTTTGACGAGGAATACATGGTTACCAGATAAGAATGAGTTCGACATTTTTATCATCTTTCCAAAAACTATTTCTGAAAAGAGATTAGAAGAGTTGGGTTTAAAATTGGGAAAGAGTGTAATTAAAAAATTACACGGTAAGTGGAGAATAGAATATGCTCAACATCCTTATGTCCGTGGTAAAGTGAATGAAACACAGATAGATATAGTTCCTTGTTACAAAGTTGAAAGTGGAGAAAAAATAAAATCTGCTGTTGATAGAACTCCTTTCCATGTAGAATACCTAGATAAAAATTTACCTAAAAAATTATCGGACGATATTAGATTGTTGAAACAGTTTTGCAGTGGAAATAAGATCTATGGAGCAGATGCAAAGACAGAAGGTTTCTCCGGATATGTTTGCGAACTTTTGATAATAAAATATGGAAGTTTCATCAATCTTTTAAAAAATGCTGTGAAATGGAAACCTGGAGAAATAATAGACATTGAAAATTATCATACTAAGAAAGATTACCCAAAACTGAAAAAACAATTCAGAAGACAGGTATTGATCTTAATAGACCCAACAGACAAAAGAAGAAATGCTGCTGCTGCTATATCAGGAACGGGCTTCTACGTGTTCAAGAGGATGGCAAGTGTTTTTTTAAAAGACCCCTCCGAAGAAGTATTCTTTGAAGAAAAATATGAACCCCTAACCGAAAATGAATTAATAACACTACAGATGAAAAGAAGAACTGAATTGATATTAGTATTTTTCAAACCACCGAAAGTTGTACCAGATATTCTTTGGCCTCAGTTGAGAAGGTTTGCAGATAGACTTGAAGGAATATTAAGAGAATATGAATTCGAAGTTCTTAGGAAAGATGTATACACGAGTGAAAAGGAATTGGCAATAGTTTTAATCGAGATGCAGATTTCGAAATTACCTAGAGTTGACAAAAAGGTAGGACCACCAATATTTGACTTAGACGATTCTGAAAGGTTCATCAAAAAATATAAAAATAAGGCATTGGCTGGCCCATTCATCGAGAATGATTTCTGGTGTGTGGAAGTGGAGAGAGAGTTTCTTACAGCCAGAGATAAGCTACATGATAGTTTGAAAGAGAAAGTGAGTATCTTAAAGGCCAAGGGAATACCAAAATACATTGCTGAAGGTATTTCGAAGAAATTTGAAATAATCTCTGAGAATGAAGGTATAATGAAATTAGTTAAAATGGATGAAAATTTTGGAGTTTTCTTGAGAAAATTCTTCTATAAAAAGTCATTAATTTAAGGAAGTATTCTAATAAATAGGAGATTATGATCAGAAGACCGGCTGTAGCAGGAATGTTTTACCGTTTGAATCCAGAAATGCTTAAGAAAGAGATCAAAGGTTGTTTTGAACATAAATTAGGACCAAAGAAAATGAAAAAAGAAAAGTTTGTTGGTGCAGTCGTTCCCCATGCTGGTTATACCTATTCTGGCCCCGTTGCAGCTTGGGTTTATTCGAAAATACCAAAATGCAACTATATCATACTTGGTCCTAACCACAGGGTATTTGGGTCAAGATTTGGAGTGATGAGAGAGGGTGTATGGAAAACTCCTCTTGGTTCTGCGAAAATAGATGAAACGGTTGCAAAGAAGATCATAGAAAGTAATCCTTTATTAGAATATGACATTTTATCCCATGAGTCAGAACACTCGATTGAAGTACAATTACCGTTCTTACAATATAGATTCGGAGACGATTTTAATTTTGTTCCTGTATGTGTAATGAACGAGTTTCCTGATCTCGGTTTTCTTGATGAATGTAAAATCATAGGTAAGGCTATAGCAGATGTGATCAAGAAAGAGGAGAGTAAATGGATAATTATTGCTAGTTCAGATTTTTCCCATTACATTCCTTATGATTTTGCATATTCAACTGACAAGTATGTAATTGATGCTATACTAAGACTTAATGAAAGGGATATTTTCTCAAGAATTCAAGAGAGAAATGCTTCTATCTGCGGTTTCGGTCCTATTGCTGTTGCTGTTGCTGCATCAAAAGTACTTGGTGCTAAAAAAGGAAGATTGCTAAAATATGCAACTTCAGGAGATATCACTTTCGATAAAGGAGCAGTAGTAGGATACGCGAGTATTGTCTTAGAATAGTTATAGAGTTAATTGAACTACCCTTTTCCTTTTTTATTTCTCTTTTTTCAAGATATTAATTATGGAAGAAAAACTCATACTGAAGTACGCAATCATCAATGCCATTCGGCATGATGGCAAAGCTGATGTGCGGGCTGTCCTAGGTAAACTGATATCAGAAAAACTAGAATTAAAGGATGGGATAAAAGAAGTGATTCTAGAAATTCAAAAAATTGTGAGAGATGTTAATTCTTGGACTTTAGAGGAACAACAAAAGAAGTTGAAGGAACTTGGAATTAGTTTAGAAAAAAAGGTTGAAAAAAAGAGAGAGTTACCAGAGTTACCTAAAGCAAAAATAGGAAGGGTAGTTACAGCATTTCCACCAGAACCTAGTAAATATCCTCATATAGGGCATGCCAAAGCTGCATTCATCAACTACCTTTATGCAAAGAAGTATAAGGGAAAATTCATCGTGCGTTTCGAAGATACAAATCCAGAACTAGCAAAGAAAGAATATTACGATGCTTTTTTTGATGGTTTAAAATGGCTTGGTATTAAATGGGATAAGCTAGATTGCGCCTCTGATCATGTTAAAAAATATTATGATGCAACAGAACGACTGATAAAAGAAAACAAAACCTATGTCTGTACTTGTCAACAGAGTGAGATTAAGAAGAATAGGAGGCTAATGATTGAATGTAAATGTAGAAGTAATAATTCGAGTAAAAATTTGGAACTTTGGAAAAAGATGTTAACTACTTTTAGAGAGGGTAAGGCCTCTGTAAGATTAAAGATATCAATGAGTCATAAAAACGCGGCTATGAGAGATCCGACAATAATGAGAATTTTAGAGCATTCACACGTGAGAACTGGAAGTAAGTATAGAGTTTGGCCAATTTATGATTTTGCTACTGCATTGATGGATGCTTGGGAAGGTGTAACTCATAGAATAAGATCAAAGGAATTTGAGATGAAAAAGGAACTGCAACAATTCATACAAAGGAGTTTAGGTCTAAAATCTCCCTACATAACTGAGATTGCGAGATTCAACTTAAAAGGAGTTCCTTCTTCAGGGAGAGTAATAAGAGAAATGATTAAAAATAAGGAATTATTGGGTTGGGATGATCCTAGATTGTCGACTCTAATGGCTCTGAAAAGAAGAGGATTCGTTACTGATGCTATAAAAGAATTCTTGATATCGACTGGGGTTTCTAAGGCAGAATCCGTTTTGACATGGAATATGTTAGAAAGTATTGATAGAAGTATTATCGATTCGAAATGTAACCGGTACTATGCAGTATTTGATCCTATAGAAATTAAAGTGAGAAATGCTCCAAAGATTAAAAAAGTGAGGGTTCATTTACATCCAGACTTTCCAAAAAAAGGTTATAGAGAGATTCTTGTTAATACCGACAAAATATTCATTTCTAGAGAAGATTTTAGGGGATTCAAAGGGAAGGAAATTCGTTTAATAGGTTTGTTTAATTTGAAATTAGAGAAACAAGCAAAATTCCTATCAAAAGAAGTTGCAATGGAGATGCCTAAAATACAATGGGTCTCTAAAAAGAATGTTCCTGTAAAAATCGTGATGGATGATGGTAGTTTAAAAAAAGGTCTCGCAGAACGAGGGATAAAGAAACTTAAAGTGGATGGAAGAATTCAATTCGTGAGGTTTGGCTTCTGTAGATTAGATAAGATCAGACCTAGTTTAGTCTTTTATTTTACCCACAAGTGAAAAAATTTATAAACTTTAAATACTCCTTTTGATTAGCAATTAATGAAGATGGATCCACCCGTGGAGGTGAAATTCGATGGCTGAATTTGATATACCTAGAGATTTGGTCGACAAGGTTTTACAAGCTATTGAAATAGCCAAAAATACTGGGAGGGTTAAGAAGGGTAGTAATGAAACTACGAAGGCGATAGAAAGAGGACAGGCAAAATTGGTTGTTATAGCGAAAGATGTCGAACCTAAAGAAATCGTCATGCATTTACCTGTTTTGTGCGAGGAAAAGAAATGTGATTATGTATACATACCTTCCAAAGAAGAACTGGGTAGGGCTGTTGGTATAAATGTTGCTACGGCATCTGCCTGCATTATAGAACCTGGTGAAGCCAAAGATATGATCGGAGAGATCATAAAGAAAGTCAAAAGTATCAAGAAGGTTTAAATTATGCCAGAGGATGCAGTCCCTGCAGCGGTTGTCCAGTTACTGGGAAGAAGTGGAGTAAGGGGTGTTATGCGTGTGAGATGCAGAGTTCTTGAAGGAAATGATAAAGGAAAGATACTAACTAGAAACGTCTTTGGTCCGATAAGAGAAGGAGATATCCTCATGTTAAGGGAAACAGAAATGGAAACCGTTGGAAGGATGGAAAGGAGATAGACTTGGTGAAATGCTCTTTTTGTGGAAGTAAACTAAAGCTAGGAATAGGGAAGATGTTAGTTTTGAAGTCTGGTTCTCTCAGATATTTTTGCTCTAAAAAATGTGAAAAAAATTGGAGAATGGGAAGGGATTCTAAGAAAGTAAGATGGACCGAAATCTTTAGGAAAAAATAATAATCGGTCTTGTGAATGAGAATTGAGATTGAGATTGATCCTAGAGAGATAGTAAGAATAGTCAAGATAATCAACAACCATTTAAATGAAGGAATCTCAATAGATAATCTACTAGTCGATTTGTTGAAGAGAAAAATATCCTCTTCTGACTATTTATTTCTCTTACTATCAAAACTTCAAGATTTGGGTTTGATTGAAGGCAGGCGTGGCATTTTGAGAGTTAAAGGGATTGTAGATGAAAACTTATTAGAAAAATTAACAAAAAAAATCACAACCGAAATATTGAGAAAAAGAAGGATTTTTGTAACACCATTAGAAGTCGCCAAATTCTATCAATGTCCAAGGAGGTTTTACTTAGAAAAAATCGTTTTGTCAAGACAATTTAAGAAAGAAAGAGGGAGGGTTTGGGATGGAGAAGTCTTGCACCTTGCTGTTCATATGCTCATCGAAGCTCTAATAAAAGAAGATATAGATGAATCGATAGAGAAAATAACTAAATCAGCCTTGGATAAGTACGTGGGAAAAACAACCTTGACAAAAAAAGAAATAAAAGATTTTCTCATTAAGTTATATCGATTAATAGAAGATGAAAAGTTTGATTTTCTTGCATCTGAGAGAACAATATTATCAATAAAAGGCAGCCTTATAGGAACACCAGATATAATAGCCAGAAATGAGTCTGGGGAACTTATTCCAATAGATATCAAACTCGGAAGAATAGATAGAAGTGGTGTTAAAAAAG
>Ga0209636_10000239_pt1 | contig 49204 bp, 49 predicted proteins | sample DeeMarSWOR152_54_FD_187464 | JGI IMG/M metagenome (GOLD analysis project Ga0209636, IMG submission 187464) | Marine sediment microbial communities from White Oak River estuary, North Carolina - WOR-1-52-54 (SPAdes) (version 2) | ecosystem: Environmental > Aquatic > Marine > Intertidal zone >...
AATGGCTGGGACGAGTTTAACTCTGCTCCATGAGGCGCATCCGATTTTTTCGGCGAGTCTTGGCAAGGATTCAGCTAGGGCAGATGTTCTCTCAACTTGCTCCTCAACAATTCTCCTTATCGCGGACGGGTACATTCCGTGATGCCAATGCTTGCAATCTACACACACGGCTATTGGCTTTTTACATCCAACTATGTCTATCTCCCACTTTCGTCCAGCATGCTTAAACCTCAAATTCTTCTCGACTCCGTAGCCGTTCCGCTCAAAAGCAATAGCAGCAATATTCTCAAACTCTTTCCAGTCAAGGAAACTACTTACACGTTCAAGGTCGGCACCCAACTGCATGGCGTGAACAGCTAATTTAAGACGTTTTAAACTATCCACGTTTATAACTTTATTTCGCAAATAAACTAGTCCATCATTTTGCAACTTTTTCAATAAATTTTCAGTAGTTATTGATAGAATTTTTGCGTCTTTACTTACCACTTCAGATGAAATAGGCTTGTTTTTAGTCAGTTTTAGAATAGAAATAATCAATTCCCTTTCAATATTCAAATAAATAACTCCAATATTTCACACAGCAATGCCTAAAAAAATGGTTTTTTACGAACTGCTTAAAAGCTTTTCCATAAAAAATAAAGGAAAAGGCCAGATATACAAATAAGGAGAAAAAATTTGCGAGAGATACGTCCACCGTTTTCTGTTCAATTTTGGTTCTAACTTACTATCTCGATATGCTTTCATGTAAGGCTACTACTGGAATAATATATTAAGGGTAATGCCAATAATGCTGTATTTCTTCCTCCCGTTGTAAGGGAATATCTCACTCTTAGAGGTGGTCCTTGCTCAACCGATCTTTCAATGTACTCGTAGTGTTTCAGGGTTTTCAGTTTGTCAGATAATGTGCGGGAGTTCACCCCCAGAATTTTCTTCAGTTCACCAAACCCCATAGTGCATCTGAGAAACAATATGTAAAGTATTTGAAGATTCCATTTCTGTGATAAAAGGTTGAAGCTTACCTCGAGGCTTTTTATAGTTCCTTTAAGCTCCTCCAAGCCTATTTCTTGACGTTCGAATATGTGCTGAAGGGTTTCCTCTATTCCCTTAAGATTGCTTTTCATGCGTGATTCCACAAGTCTACGAAGCTCGTTACTCAATACTAGCTCAGGGTTCATGTCTGTACACCTAGTGTATAGAAGCTTACTTCATACTTTATAAGGTTTAATTTTTAAATCTAGTGTAGAAAATACACCAAATTCGTGATGTTATGACACTATCGATAAAAAACTTGGAAAACATCGTTAGAGAAAAAATGTCTACGCTGAAAGGAACGGCTCATTCCTACGAGCACGTCAACAGAGTCGTTAGGATTGCGACTTTTTTGGCTAAGAAGATGAAAGCTGATGTGGAGTTGGTTCAGATAGGAGCACTTTTACACGATATAGGGTGGGCGGTGGGCAATCCCCATAACGAAACCGGGGCAAAGCTGGCTAACAAAATTCTGAAGGAAATGAACTATCCCAGGGAAAAAAGCGAAAAAATAGTTGGAATAATATTGCATCATCCTCTTGACTTTAAGGATAAGTTGGAAACCTTGGAGGAGAAGATAGTGTGGGACGCTGACAAAATCGATTTGCTAGGAGTGATAGGTGTTGTTAGAGCGTTCCACTGGCTTGGTAACAAACCATTTGAAGCCGTGGTAAAAACCTGTTTTGAGGAGCAGACACCCATTTATAACTTGCTAAACACGCAAACTGCTAAGAAAATTGCAAAGAGAAGACATAGAGAGATGATTGCCTTCTTGTCAGCCTTAAAAAACGAACTTTCTGTAACAGATTTAGACATGAGCTAACATAAAGGCACTCTTTCCTACACATTAAACGCACTCGATAGATTCATGGAAGCTTAAATATAGTTTTAAATGTTAAACAAATACTAGATAAATTCAAACCTAAAAGTGAAGTGCTATCCAGAATGTCTGATTCATATCTTTCTAAGACTCAAAAATCCAAGAATTTGTATGAAAGAGCAAAAAAGTTTCTCCCTGCTGGGGTTTCTTATGCAATAAGGCATTTTGAGCCTTATCCGTTTTACACAGCCAAAGCAAGAGGAAGCAAACTTTATGATGTTGATGGAAACGAGTACGTTGACTTTTGGCTGGGACACACAGCCCTCATTCTTGGCCACAGCCCACCAGCCATTGTAGAAGCCGTTAAGAAGCAACTTGAAAACGGCACTCATTATGGAACAAGCCACGAACTAGAAATCAAGTTAGCCGAGCAAATCGTAAAAATCGTTCCAAGCGCAGAAATGGTGCGCTTCACCAATTCAGGAACAGAGGCAAACATGTACGCCACACGCCTAGCCCGCGCATACACTAGCCGAGCCAAAATCGCCAAATTTGAAGGCGGATGGCATGGAGGCTACGATGCACTTCACGTAAGCGTCAAATACCCCTTTGATATTCGAGAATCTGCTGGCTTAACAGCTGGATCCCTGCAAGACACTCTTGTTTTACCTTTTAATGACCTTGAAGGAGTTAGAGAAAGGTTGAAGAACAAGGAAGTTGCCTCCATTGTAATCGAACCTGTCCTCGGCGCTGGCGGAGGCATCCCAGCAGAAAAGGAATTTCTAAAAGGACTTAGGGAATTTTGCGATGAAAAAGTTATTCTGCTGATTTTCGATGAGGTAATTACTGGTTTCAGGTTGGCTCCTGGTGGCGGACAACAATATTATGGTGTAACACCGGACATAACGGTTTTCGGAAAAATTTTGGGAGGAGGCTTTCCAATAGGCGCCTTTTGCGGACGCAGAGAGATTATGGAAAGAATAGACACACTCCTTTATGAACGCCCACATTACTCCTTCCACGGCGGAACCTTCGCAGCAAACCCCATATCAATGACAGCTGGTTTAGCAACACTCAAAATTCTAGAAGACGGGCAACTAATAAATAAGCTAAACAATGTTGGAGGAAAAATCAGAGAAAATCTAAGGGAAATCTTCGAAGCAAACGGCGTGGATGTGCAAGTTACAGGGACAGGCTCCCTCTTCAACACCCACTTCACAAAAAAAGAAGTGAAAGATGCCCGCGTAGTCTCCAAAGCCGACAGAAAGAAACTAATTAATTATCATCTAAACTTGATTACAAATGGAGTCTTCTTCCTACCCACACATACTGGAGCCTTAAGCACTGCACACTCTGAAGCTGACATAGAAAAGCTATTTTTAGAAACAGAGAAATACGCGAAACAATGTAAACCAATGTAGAAAGTACAAACTGTACTACCTGAGTTTCATTTTTTCAGGTGCCTAAGCATCAATTCAGCTTTTCTTAAATCCAGAGGAGTATTAACATTAAAGAATGTTCTAAGCTCCGGGTCCAATTGTCGTAAAACAAGTGTAGAAATGTAACGTACACCTCGCAGCTCATCCACCATTGAACGCATATCCAATTTTCCCTCACTTAAAGCCTTTCTTGCAGCTTCTACTGCTGGTTTTGTACAGTAAACCGCTTGCAATGGTTCTATGTAACCGTTCGGCCAACGCGGAATAACCGCATTTCTGTTTGTGCATAATTCGAGTAAGAGCAAGAGAATGTCCTTGGAAACCAAAGGGGTGTCGCATGAAAGGAGAAGTGAATATTTTCCATATGCATTTTCAAAACCAGTTAATGCGCCTACAAGTGGGCACTGCATGCCATTAACATCAATAACAATGCGTATATTCAAACCAACAACTTTCGCAAAATTTTCAGCTTGAACTTCTGAACTGACAACAACAATTCTTTCGTCAACTATACCATACACCACATCTAGAACATGTCTTATGAGCGGCTTACAAGCCAACAGCAGTAACCCCTTATCCTGTCCAAATCTACTGGAAAAGCCGCCTGCAAGAATTACCGCAGATTTATCCAATGGTCAATCGTCCCCATTTCTGTTAAGAGTTATATATAGAGAGTTTTTGTTGATCTATAAGTTTTTAATTTAAGCAATATTACGAAACTAGAATAAGAGTATATTACCACAAATAAGAAAATCATCACGTGAAAGGCGAGAACAAGATGAACGCTGAAATTAAAGAATTAAACCGCATGATATGTAAAAACTGTGCCGTAAAAGATTACAGAGAATGCAAAAAATGCAAGGTCTATCAGCTAATAAACAAAATAGCGTCGCAGTGACTTACACCGAATTGCTTCTTTCTATCCTATTCGCTATTTCATCCATAATTTTGCTGAAGAGGTGGTCAGGCTTCTCTTGAACGAAAATGAAAGATCCTTCAGCCCTTGCAACATCGCAGAAACAAGGTATAATTCCTAAAACTGGAGTTTGATACATACCTTTAATCTTTTTTTCCACATTGTTTTTTCCAGATTTCGAAGAAACATCATATAAAACTCTGTTCAAAATTATGTCGGTTTTTTTCTCGAACAAGTCATAAAGTTCATGCAGCATGCGTTTTGTTCCTTCAACATCTGACCTATCGAAGGTTGCTGCCACAATCACTAGATCCGCGCTTACTATAGCGTTTATAGATGAGTATTGCAGTCCCGGGCTCGTATCAAAAATGAGATAGTCAAAAGCTTCGTCATTCAAGAGTGAATTTCTAAGGTCCAAAAGTCTTCCTAAAGCCCTCATCTCCCACTTCCTGTCCTTTGCAGACATTTCTCTAATGGCTTCTGTTGACGGATTAGCCAATCCGACAAACAGTTTGCCGTCACCATTAATTCTGTGGCTTATGTCTATCAACACCTTGTCAATTTTACATGTTCCGTTTAGATAATCGTTCAGCCAGCACTCCACTTTTTCAAGACTAAAAAATGTGGCAAGACTTGGAGCTCGGAAGTCGAGGTCCATCAAACATACTTTTTTACCATGCTTTACAAAGGATGTAGCTAAATTTATAGAAATATGAGTTTTTCCCGTTCCACCCTTATACGAGTGTACAGCCATTATCTTGCCCAAATGATCACCCTTGGTCTTCCTTTTCCACATAAAAGTAAGCTTTTCTCCCTTTTCTCTCTTTTTCTAAATGCCCCATAATCACAAGCTGGTTCAAATAGCCACTTTCCACTGCTCTGGCTCTATGTGTTTGTTGAGCTACCTCCTCCGCCGTGGCTCTTCCAAGCCTGCACACGGTCATCGCTGTTTTCCTAAGATGATCAGGCATAGAAAGCAAGGTCATAACATCTAACGGAGCGTCAGCAAGAGGCTGAAAATCCTTTCTACCACGCTTCTGCAACTCAATCATAATTTCCATTTTCTCATTAAGTTTCTCAAGATTTTCCTTAATTTTTTCCAACACTCTTAAAGGCTTTCTCCCCAGAAACTCTTGTTTTGTCACGCTAGTTCCCCATAGTGTTTTACATGTATACAAAATGGTAGTAGAAAGTTGTGTTTATTAAGTCTTACGAAACACATGTAATGATTCACAAAATAAATGCTAGTTCAAGTAGACGCTTGGAGATGTTTCCAGCACACTCCTCATTTTTGTGGTTCGCAGTTAAACTTCCGTAAACTTCATTAAAAAGGCATAGAAAAAAGAAGGGGGAATCGTAAGGCTATTTTACTTCTTATAATTCTCTTGCACGTATAGCGATTAGTGTTTCTACAGCGTACTGCGTTGAGAAGCCTGTTTCCATAACGAATTTCATGGCTGCCCTTTCGTTAGGGGCTTCAAAGATTAGTATTCCATCGTATCGACCAAATGTAAAGAACACATCTGTAATTTTGATGTTTTCTTTGTCTTCTAGACTTTTCAAGTATTTGACTGCATTTATTCCTTTCCCTTTAGGAGAAAGCAGAGTGATGAATAACATACAAATTCATCTTATGAACATTTACCGTATAAGATTAAAAACTTGTGCTTACATAAAAGAAGAAGTAGAATTGTGCAACCTGCGCAGCGTACGGGTGATTCCCAGACAGTACGGAAAACCATAATAAACAATATTGCAAAAGATAAACAAAGCTGCTAAGGACTGAGCATCGGAAATGTCATTTGCTCAAACATTTCAGCCATTTAAAACAGGAGAATTTTAAAATGAAAGGAGTGTTTCAAGATTAAAAAATACAAAACGTGAAGGCATGTCTTAAAGCTGAAAATGTTTAGTAGGGTACTGGCATCTTGTTTCTGGATTCTTCTATGATTGGTAATACTTGCTTTAGTTCTCTGAAGTGTTTGAGTACGGTGATGCCTCTTTGGGTTATTGCATAAACAACCCTGCGCTTTCCAGCGGTTCTTTCTTCTACCAGGTTCTGCTTTATTAGAAAGTCAAGGTACTGCTTCAAAACGCTGCAGTTTACGTTAGCCTTATACATTATGTGAGTTAGCTTCAATGGACCACGGTGGGCTAACACCTTTAGTATATCTATATACATTTCGAGTTTGGAACGTCTCATCATCCAATCCTCTTGGGCACTATGTCAGCTTTTTTCTATAAAGCTTTTATGGATTTAAACTACGTCTTGCTCTTATTTAGTCCACGTTAGTAGCTTCTTTTCTCTTGTGCTCGAATTAACACGTTTATTCTATTTTGGAAAGCCGTGACCATGTCGTCTACCAATATTTTTTGCAATTCCGTTGACAGCACATTAATGTTTTCCTTAAAGACCTTAGCCATTTTACCTTCCAATTCTTTTCTCTGCTTAAATGTTATATCTTGACTCAAGAGTTTTCCTCCATTCCAGCAGTGAAATAGGCTATGGGTATTTAACTAACTTATGAACTGAAAATACAGATTCTGGATACACCCCCGCAAATCTCCCTTTTTCCGTTTTGTGAACGCAAATCTACATATATCTTGTTTTTTCAACGAAACTATGTCTCAGGCGGTGTTTGTTTTACTAAGTCTCGCACACTTTTCATGTGCATATCGTGATCGTATAGCCATGACCCATTTTTGAAAAATTCATATGGAATTGTTTTCCTTGACCATTTACCTAAACGTAGGTCTTGAATTACATAATCATAGTTTTGCAAAAAGCCAGTTCTGATAAGCTTTGACAGATTATCTATAAAATTTCTAAACTCAGGCCTAGGAAGATATGCTTGGGCGATTATGGTGTTTTCGCCTAGCACTTTGCCTACTGTGTAAACGAATGGCTTGTCGAGAAGCGACAACACAAATTTGGCCATTTTTTCTGCGCTGTCAAATTTGAACGTAAAGAAGAACGTGTCGCATATGGTTCTATCAAAGGGAAAGATAAATATTTGAAAATTCTCGAACAATCCATTTTTGATGACATGGAAGTTATAATGATAGCTAACGTTTTGCAAAGTTGTCCCGAGTTTATGGGCTATGGCAGTCAAGCTAATGGTTGCGTCTTTCTCCAATTCCTTTATTATGAATAAGTCTGTCTCATCAGCCTTCATAGGGAAGTCCTTAGGGTCCACAAGTGTGCAGGGCAACTTCGTTCCTTCGGCTTGAATCTCTTCGACCCACTTGTCCCATGGAAAAATCCACGTTTCAGACAAACTATCAAACCAGTTGCTTGTTCGGTTAACTGTATAAAAGCAAGTTGACCAAAAAATTTCTATCTTATAGGCTACTCCGAGTTTTTTTATCTCTCGTATGAACTGTTCAAAGTTGGTTGTGCGGTCTTTGGGAATAGCGTATATTCCAAGGCAACCTTCAAAAGGGCCGTAGCAGCGGTTTAGGTATGTGTAAAACTTGTTGATTTTCATGCAGTTATAGAGTAATTCTTCATCGCCCTGAGTTGCTTTTGCAAAAACGACTCCTTCCTTCAACCCTAAGTTTGTATAATAAACATTTGTAACCAATCTCAAATAGAAAAAGGAGGACAGAGTTTTTATCCTCGAAAACAAAGTTCCTCTAGGTATGTTTAGCTTCTTTGCAACTTTCGTTATGTTTCTAGGTCCGTATTTTCCTAAACCTTCCAAGATTTTGACATCAAGAAGATCAAGTTTGTTGCGCACTCTTCATCACTTTGTTTACTACTATAGTTCCTTGTGACAACTGCAATTAAAAATTTTTATGGAGCACCTGGACAGTCGATAGGCTCTGCAAATGCTATTCCAGAGATCATCCTTATCGCAAGCAAACTGAGCACTAATGTAATTTTCCAATGGGAAGTAATCATCATTTTCCAATTCAGATCTATCACCTCTTTTACATTTGTTGAATAAAATGGTTTTTTCTCAGCAAAAATAAAGTTTATATATGGTTCCGAAATAGAATATACTTCTAGAATAGAACTATATTCAGTGGCTGAATTGGACTAAAAAATACCAGATCAAATGTACAGGCGAATAATTACAAATTTTCTAGATATGGTTATCTTAATGGAATTGAGAAAGCGATCGTTGAGTGCTACGATGTTATCTCTTTTGCTCACAACAAGTTTAGGATATTGTTGAGCCCGGGTACGGTTTATTCTTCTCTTTATTCTTTGGAGCGAAATGGGCTGGTGAAGGGTGTAAATACGCAAAGAAAAAGGATTTACAAGTTAACTGAGCATGGGAAAGAAGCAGCTAAAACACTTTCAAACAAGAAAAACAGAATTTTGGGATTGATCTCCAATCTTTTCGTAATCTAATGGATGTCTTCTGGTTTTCACCAGTAACCGCTACCTTTTCTACTTAAAATAGGAATTCAAAATCACGTTTGCCAAGAAGAGAGAATATTTTTATTTTTGGTTTTGCTATTTAATTTTCTTGCCGGATGATGAGAAGGCATTAGCTTGACATATGGATGAAATCTCAGAGTTACTCGGACGGCGATTTGTGATTAGACTTTTAGGCGTTAGGATTTCTGGTTTTTAAATTATAGTTAAGGCGTCTAGATCTCTTGGGTAATAAGTTATTATCTCTGCGCCATCTTCAGTTATCAAAACGGTGTCAGAGTGTCGGAATCCTGCAAATCCAGTTTCGTAAATGCCCGGTTCGCAGCTTACAACCATTCCGGCACGTAAAGGCTCTTCATTACCTATGTCTAACCATGGAGGTTCATGTCCTTCCAAGCCCAAGCCATGTCCTGTGTGATGCTTTACTAAATGCTTTAAGCCAGCTTTTTTGAACACTTTAATTGTTGCTTTGTCAATGTCGCTGCATTTGACTCCTGGCTTAAACGTTTTAAATGCTGCTTCTTGAGCCTTGACCATCACGTTGAAATAGCGTTTCTGCTTAGGTGTTGGTTTGCCGACGATCATTGTTCTTTCCAGTTCACAACTGTAGCCACCTACGTCTGCGCCGGCACCAGTAACGACAACGTCGCCTTTTTTAATCATACTCTTCGTTGCAATGGAATGTGGTATGGCACTCATTTCACCTATCTGACCTCTGAAGCCGACGCCTACGGGAGAACTTCTACGCATGGGTTCATAATCGGGTCCAAGAGTTTTTTTTATGATCATAGACGCTTCATACGAAGCCGTTAATGCAACTTCAACATCCCATAAGCCTTCAGCCGTATACTCCTGCAGCAGAGTATGCGCCAGATTTGCCCATTTGGCGCTCTCTTTTATTAGTGCAATTTCCCCTTCGGATTTTATAAGGCGCATAGAAGGGACCAAATCTTTAACGTCCACAAACTTTGTTTCACGTAGCTTTTTGGTGATTGGTGGACCTTTGTAGCCCCATCTTCCAGCAGCTCCAGCTTTATTGTCAATGCCTATGCGTTTTTTAGCTAACCCCATGTCCTTTAAGAATTCAGCGAAATGCTCAATTGGATGCTTTTCTCCAGGATAATCCATGTAAGTCTTCACATCTTTAATAATCCTAGTTTTTAACGGAATATGATCCTCTTCTAAAAGAGGACCCATAAAGGTGATTTCACCGTCAACTGGTATGATCAACGCAGTTGGCCTTTCAGTGGCAATGAATGAGTAACCTGTTAGGTAGAACATGCTTGTACCGTTTGTTAAGTACAATGCGTCAAGCTTCCGCTTCTTCAAATATTTTCTGACTTTTTCTATGCGACATTTATGTTCAGCTTCACTTATCGAAATTTTCATTATCATTGCCCTCCAAAGATTTTGTTGAACAGTTATAACAGAAAACACATAAATGCCTTTCATATCCACAGAACCTTGGGATGGCATTTGGAACGTTGTTCCATTCGCCTACTTAAAGGTGGAGACATAGATTTCGCTTATGAGTTGATCACGATTGAGCAATGGAATTACGCAAAACAAGATGTTAAACGAATGCTTGAGTATAACCCATTAGGTTGCTTCATCGCAGAAGTAGAAGGCAAAAGAGTCGGTCACATCTTTTCTGTTAACTATGGAAAGTTAGGGTGGATAGGCTTACTTGTAATTAGGGCAGATTACAGAGGAAGAGGTATCGGGACATTATTAATGAGGAAGGCAATGAAACACCTACTGAGCCACGAAGTAGAAACAATAAAGCTGGAAGCTGTGTCTGCAATAGCAGATTTGCATCGAAAACTGGGATTTGTTGATGAATTTGATTCCTTAAGGTTCATAGGAGTTAGTGGAAAAATGACGTCTTTACCAAGTCATTGCGTGAATTCTTTGAAAAAGGAAGAAATAACGAAACTTGCAAAATTTGATGCTGAATATTTTGGAGCGAACAGAATCAAGATTTTAACGAAAGTTTGTTATGATCAGCCAAAGCTCTGTTTTGTTTCATATGAAGGGTCTGAAATTGTAGGTTACGTTGTGTGTCGTGAAATAGAAACCGGATATAGGATAGGCCCTTGGGTGTGTAACCCTGAAGATCCGCAAGTTGCGGGGGAGCTTTTAATGAAATGTATGGAAACAATAGGACGGAATGAAAAACTCTACGTGGGTGTTCCAGCTGTAAACAAGGCATCTGTCAAAATTTTGCAGGACTTTGATTTTGAGCAATATTCTAAGAGTATCCGTATGTGTTTTGGAGAGAAGCTTGAAACTGAACGTGTGAATGGTGTATTTGCTATTGGCGGTCCGGAGAAGGGTTAGCTGAAGTTCTGCTTTGTTGCCTTACGTGAAAATGTTATGTAGCCAGTATGCCCAGTCATTAAAGTTTGAGGCCGTGTTTTTCCTCTTTCAGTTTGCATTCTACGCATTAAGCATTCAACGGTTTCCATGTCTACAAAGCCGTTCTCTTTTAAGGCTTCAACTGTTTTTACGACTTGATCTATTGTTGGACTGAATGAAACTATTGTTCCGCAGGACTTTAGGGCAGTATACGCTTGTGGAACAACAAGCCACGGAGTTGCCAAATCCAATATGACCGCGTCAACATCTCTCTCGTCAATGCCGGTTGTTACGTCCTTATTCTTTAATTCTACAAAGTCTGTCAAGTCTGCACGCTTTAGGTTTTTCTCCGCGTTTTTAAGGAATTTTTCTCTTATTTCGTAGCTGTATACTCTACCATCGGGCTTAACATAATGGGCTAGGGCTGTGGTTAACGCACCTGTGCCTGTTCCTGCTTCCACTATATGGCTTCCCGGTCCTATTCCGCTGAACATAACTATTAGAGCTATGTCCTTTGGATACGTTATCTGGGTTTTCCTCACAGACTTCATAATATAATCGCGTAGCAAAGGTTTTAACGCTATGAACTCGGTTCCTAAGTTGCTTAAAACTCTGACCCCATATTCTTTTCCAACTAGGTCGTCGAATTTTACGAAGCCCTTATGCGTGTGGAAGGTTTTGCCCTTTTCAGCTTTAACGAGGTATGTTTTTCGGCGACCTATATAGAGAAGTACGTACTGGCCTTCCTTTATCTTTCGAGTTGGCAACTGCAATCACTAAGGTGAGTACTTGAAGGGATGTTTCGACCTATCCTTGTTTTCTATCAACTCGTCTATTGTAGGTCTGCCTTCTATTGCTCTGCGAATGGCGTGGTGCATGGCTTTATAGTTGTTTATGTATACTCTTTGTCTGTCAACGGCTGTTGGATGAATGAACACGTTGGCGATGATTATTAAATCTTCAGCAGCCTCCTTTGGAATTATTCCTTCTGCAACGCTGTCAATAACTGCCTTTGCCACTGCCGTTTGTGCAGGACCGTAAACCATGCTTGCCTGACGCATACTCCTGATCGTAACTGTTGGAACTATCAAGGTTATCGGCTTGACGGTTAAGTTTGGTTCCAAAATGGCTAGTAACGGTTCATGCCCCGGTGCTGGTGCAGATTTAGCCTTTGCAAAGGCTTCACTTAATGGTCCGTCTTTCTTCCCGACAAGAAGATCTATGTGGGCTACTTCTGCACCTTGTCCCGCTAGGGCTTCACCCACTCGCAGCTTGAAGTCTCTTATGACTTCTGGTGTTACGTCGATGGCTCGGAAGCGTTCTTCAATGGGTTTTTCTCCGATTTCAAAGGTTATGGTTTTCGGCTTTATCTTTCCTATTTTCTCTAATTCTATTCGCAGTTCTTCTCTTGCCTCGTAGGTTAGTTCTCCGCCAACGCTTAATGGTTTTCTAACTGGTCCAGCTTTGATTTTCATCATGTTTAGGGCCGCCTTTGTACCTACGGCTCCGCTTCCAGCGATGATCCGTGCCATTTTCTGTATTTTATATTGGAGTTCACGGGCTTCTTGCAGTTCTCCCTTCTTTACGTGATTGTAGATTTCAACCCAGACGTCTGGTATCACATTGGCGCTTGCAAGGATCGCTCCTGAGCAACCAGCGGCTAGAGCAGCTACCACAACTTCGTCGTGTCCGCACATGACATTGATTTTGTCTCTGACTTTTTCCAGCACAGCCAATATGAATCTGAGCTGTCCGCTGCTGTCTTTCAAACCTACAATGTTTGGGATTTGAGCTAGATCTTCAACCATTTGCCACGCGAGTTGTACATCTGTACATTGAGGAATGTTGTATAGGATTATTGGTAGGTCAACCTTGCTTGCTATGGTAAAGTAGTGCTCGTATATTCCTCGGTTTGTTGGCTTCAAATAGAAAGGCGTAACTATTAGAGCTGCATCTGCGCCTGCGTCCTTGGCATACTTCGTCATTTCTAAGGCTTGGTCTGTTCCGCTCGCTCCTGTTCCAGCAACCACTGGAACCTTCTCGTTAACCTCGTCTATAACAATGTCGATGACACGTTTTTTCTCTTCTATTGTTAAGTTCACAAACTCTCCTGTTGTGCCGCATGGAACAACCCCGTGCACCCCTAACTCGATGCATTTCCTAACCAAAGCTCGCAGTCTTTCCTCGTCTACAGCTTCTCCACTATCCGTGAAAGGTGTAACCAATGCTGGCAAAATTCCCTCAGGTTTAAACATGTTTTACCACCTTTATTTTATAACTTTACCATGATTCTTATATCATTTAAGCTTTCAAGTAGAAATGAAAACGTGGTATTGCCAAAATTCGGAAAAATATAATGTTGTTATCTCTGGGCTGCACTTGCAGCAGTGGACTACATTGCTTTTCATATAGGGACAGAACAAAGGCTGGTTTTGCCGCATATCTGTATATAAAGAGATTAAAAAAAATAAAAAGATATAGTGTTGAAAAAAGAAGGGAAATTACTGAAGAGTATTTGCACATCCTAAATGCAACGATTGCGTTCACGAATAAGCTGTATCGCTTCAGCTTTTTGCCTTTCCATTTTCAGTAATTGAGCATTTATTTTCTTGAGTTCATCATAAGTCAGAAAAGTGTCAGGTAATCCTTTTCTGGAAACTTGTAAATTTGATGTTGACCTAGGCTCAGTTCCAATCCTGAGCGCTCTCTTTAATGACGTGAGTAATTTGCTGCGAGGAACTTTTTTTGAGGTGTACCTTTTCTTTAAATCTGTTCTTTTCATTTTTAATTCCTCATTTTTGTTGTTACACGCCAATAGTGTAACAAGTTTTATAGGGACAAAGAAACTTATAAACGTTGCGGTTTGTTACACTTTAATCGTGTAACAAAATTTATATAGAGCGATTTGCTTATGGAGTATTGGGAAGCTTTATGGAAGAGTGGTTGAGGCTAGCTGAGATATTGAATAAGCAATTAGGTCTGACTCCATATGAATCGCGAGCTTACGTTTCTCTAATGATCCAGGGTCCAATGTCTCCAAGCGAACTAGCTCAAAAAACAGGCATACCCAGACCTAGAGCCTACGATGTGCTCAGAAGTCTTATGGAGAAAGGTCTGCTATTAGAACAGTCTGGAAAGCCTTCAATTTATGCTGCTGTTGAACCGGCACAGGGATTAAAGAACTTGTTAATTGGCATAGAGATGGAAACATTGAGGCGGTTGGAAGAAAAGAGGAAAAGCGCTCAGACATTAACGAAATTGCTTTCACAAATGTATGAAAAAAGTAAAAACCTTAAACTTGAAAGAATTAAGGTGTGGCTTACTCGAAGGGACACTGCTTTCATTGCAATATACACTGAAGCCATAAGAAACTGTGAGAAAGAATTTTTGGTAGCCACAACGGCTCTGCGTCCTCCTGAAAAAGAAATACTTGAAGCTATAAAGTACGCCCTTAAAAATGGTATTTCCATTAGAGTTGTGAGGCAGATATTAGAGTCGTGGACTAAGGAAGAATTAGAAAGATATGAAAAAGTAGTTAAAGCTGGCAGCCAAGTGAGATATTTGAACATCAAGGAGATTCCGCTTCGGTTTATGGTTTTTGATGAAAGAGATGTCATTCTTATTTTTCCCTCAGAATCTAAGCTAACAATGCCGCAAACAATCGAAGCTCTATGGCTTAGGATTCCTCCTTTAGCGAAAATTTTGTGTGAACAGTTTGAAGAACTATGGAGAAAAGGCAAACCAATACTCCCAATATTGAAGGAAATTAAAGAGAAAAAGCGTTAGCTAATAACTATCTTCACACAATATAAAGAAGGCTTTTCCAAAAGGAGTTAGACAAGTTGAGTGAAAATGTGTTAATAAGCTATTGTGGGGTTTGCTGTAGCCACTGCGGCATGCAAGTACACATTCCTAAGATGGCGGAAGAGTTAAAAAGATTCGTTCAAGCCTATGGTTATGGCGAATGGATAGGACATATAACACGAAAATTATAGAAGGATAAAGCAGATTGACTATGAAAACTGGCTAAAAGAACAAGAAGGAAAGTTAAGACAAAATTTTGACAACATCCACTTACTTGAGAAGTAGAAAAGTCGTCTGTTAGCTACACTACTCAAAATTACTGAACATCATCTAAATTTTTTAAATATCTAAAAATACTTAAATGACCTAAGACTCCAATACAAAGATCTGGGAGGACATTTTATTGGGCAGCCCCAAAGAAAGATTAAGAATCAAAGAGGAAAACCTAAAGGAAATCAATGATTTTCTTCTGAGAGAAGATAACCCCCTTGTAAATGGTTTGCTAAAAATCGTTGAGAAATATGGCGGTGTTGACGAGATCAATCGCAAGGCTCGGGAAGCTCGTAGACTCGAAAACCTCATGGAACGCCTTAGGAGAAAAAATTTGCCTTTCGCGAAGGATCTTGAATGGCTGATTGAACAGAGGGATAGAGAAGCCTTTATCAGTATTTCAGAATATCGCAAGAAAATTCTCGGAAAAAAAGCCAACTCCATGACCTTCGACGAATCGTTCGCCGTCGCCTTGGAAATCAGCGCCTGCAACTTTTTCCCATGGCTTATAGAAGAAGCAAAGAAGGCGATTGCACAGCAAGACCTTATGCCCGGTCGCTTCATCCGCGTGCGCTCCATGAAAGAGCAAGTTAAGGATGACGAACCACTCGCGTTTGCAGCTGCAATGCAAATTATAGGTGCTTCCTACGTGGAGACACTAGATACGAAAGGAACAATGCTTGGACCTGACGGCCAGCCTATTAATATTCATTTGGGAGGACCTGAAACCATCACTGGTTATTTTGGAGGAGTGGGGGTGCCAAATGAATACGCTTTGAAATGGGTTGACGAATTCCTTTATTATTACACTGAATACGGCGTTCGACAAGTTTTGAATATAAACATAGGTACTGTGATGCTTGGGTATTGGCTGCACAAACTTGGAATTGACATTGAATTCAAGATTTCAGTTTATCTAGGCAATGATAATCCTTATGCATGTTTTTGGACGCTGATGACTGCGAAACTCTTCAGTAGAGATGACGGCACTACACCTCTCATAGGTTTTAACCTCGCAAATTCCGTCAACAATGAAACCATTGAGCTGTCAGCCTATATACGAAAAAACTTTGGCTTCGAAGACATTATACGCATTGAACACCACATTGTAGAAACTTACAAGAGCATTGTCAGACAACCATACAATCGACTGAACGAACTTCTAGAAATAGCAGACCATGTTAAAAACCTTAGCGCTAAACACGAAGGTGCGTTCCCTGAAATTGAGAAAATCCGCGAACATCCGTCAGATATCTTGGAATATTTCATTCCAAAAAAAGACATCCTAGCAAAAGGTCTGATGCCGAAACTTCTAATCAATTACCTCGACAAACATGACTCGGTGAACAGAACAGCCAAAGCTCTAACAAAGCGAGGCTTAACTTTCATCGCAGCGCAAAACCTACACAAAAAGTGATTCATGAGCAGTTCCTAGATTAAAAATAAAGAAGGTTGTGGTTTTACCAGTATTACCAGTATTCTTTAGGCTTCTTAACCACCAAGTAGAATGTGGTGGCTGCGAAGAACACAGTTGTGATTATGAAAATTATCATGGCAAACCTAGTGTTGCCAAGCTCTACCCCTGTGCCTGAAGTCTGGTTAAGTTTCAAATCCCAGTAAGTTTCGTTCAATTGCATATAAGTCTGGTTTAATTGTGTATAGTTTTGCCAAAGGTTATCATATTGCTGGGTTTTGTTTGCCAGTTGCTCTATTAACTCTTCCATTTTGACGTTTTGCACATAAGTCATAGTAAATCCGTCATCGCGAATGTGATAGTCGTGTCCTGGAAGATCCCACTGGCAAGAAATTTCTCCAGATGTAATATCCCAAGCGTCTTTACTGATTTCAACTTCATAAGTTTGCGCGTAGGTTTCGTTGTTTTGTGGGTTATATCCAATTCCTTCCTTCGCAAGCGTTAAAGTTTCTATTGGAGTCTTCTCCTCTCCACTTTTGAAGTCAAATATTGTCATGTAAAGATAGCTTATAGAAAGGTTCTGTGCATAACAATAAAAGCTTACGGAAACGTTGATTTTCTGTCCAGGCTCCGTGCTAGCTGGTGCTTCCACTTTTATAATTAGCCCCGCCTCGTCGTGATAATAAAAAGTTTGAATGCCATTGTTATCCTGTGCATATGATTTAGGAACTAAGGACAAGGTGAAAATAGTCAGCAATATTGTTACGGTTATTTTTCTATTTCTCACAAGATTTTCCTCCGTTTAATCCGTCATTCGATTGGTTTCAACTCTTTATAACGGTTTTTTACTTTCTTTTTGTTATTCTAAGCTTTCTTTTCGTTCTTTTTTAAAAAGAAATGCACATGAAGTGCTATTTTATGGATCGTATAAAATTTTGGTATATGTATATGAAGTAAATAAGGGTGAAAGCCGTTAAAACTATTTCAAATGTTAGGATGGCTGGGTTGTTTTCCACAGCCATGAAATACCCGTTTTGCAGTATGTCCGTGAAGACTAGGATTTGGAGGAATATGGCTCCGCCTAGGCAACTTAAGCCTAAACTGTGGAAAAGCACTCGTATTCGGCGGTCACGCGTTGCAGCGTTCATTTTCATCGTGAATATCAAGAGTCAATACTTTAACTTATAAGTTATGAATCTCCACGCACAACAAAAACTAAAAATTCATCCTCAATATCTAATGTTAATACTACTCCAAAAATTCTAGATATTCCGTACAGCCTTGCTTTTTAAGTTCTTAGAAGATGATGAACAATTTTTCCTGTTCGTGTTGTTTGACTCGCTCCCAACAAGAAGAGTCGGTATATGCATAAAACAAAGCCTAATAATATTTGCTCCTATTGGATTTGTTTCAGACATTCTTGGTAAGTGGCAACGACTAACTTAGTCATGTAGGCTTCAAAATTGAAAATTATGGGGGGCTAAATTTTACAGAGTTTGTGTTGTTCAAATTTTATATTCTTTCCCTTTCTCGGTCATTACGACTTTACTTTTCAAATCTCGCGTAAACTTGGAGAATAAATCTGCATTTTCCGTGTGGATGGGGAAAATCTTGGCTGCGTTAACTTCTTTAAGGATAGTTTTCAACTGAAGAGGCATTATATGTCCAGAGACATGCACATGATACTGCGGCAAACCATAATGCCTAAGCCAATTAACCAGTCGTTCAAAGTCAATCTCCATTTCTTCGTTGAACGGTTCAGATGCAGACAAAATATGACAGCTGCCCGGCTTTGGATTGATTTCTGTAAGTTCTTCTAAATCATAGAAGGACATGGCTAAAACCACTCTGAACTGTTGCTTCGAAATTTCGAATACGTCAGCTATTTTGTCCGAATACTCCTCTATAATTTGTTTTTCCCATTTGCGATATTTCTTCTTCGATTTTCGAAATATCAATATGTTCTCATCATCTTCTAAGTCTGGAACCCTTAAATGCTTGTCTTCACGCAATGCATTTAACATGTAGGCTTGTTTAAGTGAAACAGCTAAGCATCGCCCATTCTTCTTTGCTGTTCGATAAAAAGAGTTCAACCTATCAACATCTGCGTAAGCAAAATCAGCAAGCACCAAACCGCTTGCCTGCCCAACAATATCGTCCAACTTATTTTTAACTTCGGCTTCTGAAGAGACTGATGCGCCAGTAATGTTTGTGGCTTCAGTGATAACCGCCACTGGCTCTGCTTCTCTTGCTTTTTCAACAAAATCAGATGTCATCTCTGGTTTCGTTCCGTGAGCTCTAAAATCGCCAGTATAAACAACAGCTCCATTAGAAGTGTGAATTATGAAGCCGTAGGCTCCCGGAATAGAATGGTCAACATGGACCGGTTTAATCTCTAAATCGTCTATGGTTATTGTGTCTCCTGTTCTGAAAGGCTTAAACGTTATATCTTCAACGTTGAACTCTAAATCGGCTCTGCGTATTTCACTTAATGCTTGCAAAATGCTTTTTGTTGTTTCACCGCAGTACACTGGGATTTCGCGGTTTATGAAGGATATGTACGCTGAGTGATCCATGTGCGCGTGGGAAAGAAAAACAGCGTCAACTTCTGGAGCCTTCTCATCAAACCTGTAAAACCCTTTGAGTTTTGGTAGAATTCCCAGCTCTTGCAGGCTTTTTTCGCTTCTAGGCGAAAGGAAAGGTAACGAATAATATTGCTTTTTTAAGGCGAATGACATACCAAAATCTAGGAAGATTTTTGTGCCTCTGTCTTGGAGTAGAATTTTGTTTCCGCCAATCTCGTTTACTCCACCATAAAAAGTCAACGAAGTGTTTGACTTCACCAATTCTTTACACCTACACCAAAGAAACTCTGATTCACAATTATATTATATTTTGGCTAACAAGTCCGGCGCTTTGTAAATGTCGGCGATTTAGGTTTAAAACTTCGTTTAAGTTCTTTACATCTCCATGTATAGAATGTGCTAATAATTATTTGAGGATAGAAATATTTTTTAGCAAGTATCAAATGGTTATGCCACTAAATGGAGGTCGAAACATGGCTAGAAGAAGCAGGAAAGAGAAAGCTGCAGGTCGAGAAAAGCATAGGCAATTGAAAAAGGCTAAAAAGATGCAGAAGAAACAGAAAAAGGAAGTTGAGCTTCCCAAAAGGCATAGGAAAGGTAGCAAATAGTCTTTTCGCGCGCGCTTTGGTCTGGGTTCGTTACTTTTTCCGTTGCCTTTTTACCAGTTACTCCAGAGCTTTTTTACTTACTCCTTCAGTTTACCCGCCTTTCTGCAAATGTTTGAAATAAGAAGTGAAACTTCCACATATTTTAGTCATCTTTAATACTTAAACGCATTTAACCAGTTGGAATTAGGCGCGCTAGCCTGTTTAGAAATTGCTTGATGAATGTGTAGTCTTTTGTTCTTTTAGTTGTGTTCCCATGATTTTAGGAGTGGTGCTACAGAAGAAAAGGGCTCTCGAAGAAGTAGAGGTCAGCGATGATGAACTGCGAGAAGCAAAATTGTGGACATGAAGAGACACAAAACGACGGCGGTAGCTAATCTAAATACCATTTGAGGATTTCGTTAATGGCATTGTCAGAATATTTCCTTTCTTTCAACAAAGTGACGATGCCGACCACACGCCTTCCTAATCGAATCTTTCTTCATTAGCTTGCCATTAGGATGACAAGGCCAATTATTACACCAATGATCAAACCGGTGATGATGGACGAAACCGCCTTGTCTAAGCCCCCGATCTTAAACCTGATTGGAGCCGTATACACACCGACGGCGAAAGAAGAGGCGGTCGTGATGCCCCACAGGATAGCCCAAACCGCCGGATTTATCACCAATCCAACATGTCTTACAAGATACCCTATTAGGGTTAGAGTAGTGGGTGGAACGAGGAGATAAATCAGCGGGACTATTTTACTTGGGGCTCTTTTATATTCCAAGGGGACCATAGGTCGGAGAGCTTCAACCGCTTTGATACACTTTCTCCATTTGAAAGGCATGATCCAACCACCATATATCTGGCTTCCATATACTAAAATCCGACCGCCCGCTTTGAATCTTACCTCATCAAGACTCCAGTATGAGGTGCCGAAAATAACTCGTTTAATAATAACTCCGTCTTTCTCCACGCCGATCTTAGCGGTGAAATCGGTTATGAGGGGCAATGCGATTAACCCAAACAGCACGGCGAGGGGATGCCTAACATAAATCGCGGCTACAAAGATGAAGCCGAAAAATGCGAGGGGTGGCAAAAGTATTGGATAAACCCCTCTTGTCTCAAATCGTTGCATCTATTCTCCCCCGAAAAAAAAGGATCGCTGTGAATCACTTAAATTTTTTGGATTAGGAGTTATTACTCTTTTAACTGAATTTTAGATGCTACGCTAAGTACAGTTTTCATTTCAAAATCACCTCCTTAAATTAGGCTTAAATATACATAATTATGAGGTCATAGTTATACTTTTTTAATATGTGGTAGCTTTCCTACAAATGTTTGAAATAGCCAAAATTATGTGAGGAAGAGTGAATATGCTGAAAACCTTTGTGTATTTCGGATTTCCAACCTGTTTAACAAGCTTAACATCTCCTCCAGCCCTTAAATAACCTTCAATAAAGGCTTTTGTAATAAGCTCTGCCGAGCACGTCCCAACAAACGGTGGAAAGTAATGTCCCGCACAATACAGAAATTCGGCAATATCCCAAATCTTGTCACCGTTCCTGGATGCTTGCTCCAAATCCAGCAGGCAGATTTCACCATTTTTTTCTCTAACCATAATGTTCTCAGGTTTTGTATCTCCTAAAGATATGCCTAAAGCATGCACTCTTGCGAATTTTTCGCCAACCCTGCTTATGACGTCCAAGTCATTTTTCAAATCTTCATCTGTCTGTAGGGTCACAATCCTTTTTATTGCTTTATTGAGTTTCTCTCCTTCAACGTATTCCATGAAAATTAAGCGTCCAGCATGACTTACATACAGAATTTTAGGAACATCAAAACCCAGGCTGTATAACTGCTCGTTTATGGCACACTCCTTTTCAAGCCTCAAGCGCCCCAAAACAGCAAAAGTTTTAGTTCCAAGAGCCCACAAATTGAGGGGGAACCATTTAAAACTTGACCAATCCTTAAACCTTTTAACAACAACTTTTCTTTCGTCATTGTTTACGAAAGCCCTAATTAAATAGACATCATTCAAAACGCCGCCAAGCTCCTCAATCTTGATTTCAGCTTCTTCGCCTCTTGAAAGCACCTTTCTTGCAAAAGCTTCTATGTCCATCTTATCCGACAAGGGAACAAGTCCACGAGCTGTAGGAACATACAAATATCTAAGGGGGTCTTCAAGTTGACGGATAAGTCTCGAGTTCTCTCTGGCATCCCCATGAAACTTAAAGAACATTCCTTTACTTTGCGAGAGAAAACCTAGGGTCTTTGAAAGGGTGCCAAGCAATGAAGTAAATAAAGCTCTTTGGGCAGTCTTGAAAAGATTTATGAAACGTACTTTTTTGCTTTGGGCTTTCTCGACAAATTTTTTGGAAATTTTTACGTATTCATCTAAAAACGCGACTGTACCTTCTTTCTCTAATTCCTTTAATGCCTCAAAATATCCATACATAACAGATTTGACATTCTTGTCTTTAGCATCTTCATGCAAAAAGTTTAACACGCTGTAAATCATTGGCGGGAAAAGCCGGGCTCTACTCATCATAGTTTCATACATGAAATACTCTGGTTCTATGTGAAGATTGTAGGACAGTTCTGGAAAATCCAAAACGAGGTTTTCCAAAAGTTCAATAATTAAACGTTTTTTCAATTTAACTTCCTGAAAATGTAGGTAATCCTCGTTTGTTAAGGCGACGTATGGAAAGGTTATTCTTTCAGCTAAGGCTTCGCCTAAAAATCCTCTATCCACATCCCTTTCAAAAACCCATTTGTCAACAGCAAGAACAAGAAGATTTCTACCACCCATAACTTTCACATAACTCCTCAATCGAGGCTGAAAATCGCGAATTACAAGCAATATTTCCAGAACTGTTTTTGCATCAGTCAGTCCTAAGGCATAATCACCAATTATGCACGCTGCCGTGATCTGGCACGAACCAGCAATACCCCTACAAAAACCAATAATTTGCCTTCTTAATTTCTCATCTGGATGCTTTAATTGCTTAGACAAACTTCCACCTGAAACGGTAATGACCACAAATACAATCTGTAACTCTTTAAGATATAGTTAATGCTTTTCAGCAATCTTGGCATAAATTCTCAAAAATTTCAAAACTTTTACTGCCTTTTCAGGCAAATTATACAGAGGTATACTAGTATCTCCCAAGACCTCATATACAAGTGTGAAGTCTTCCCCGCCAGCTGGCACGTCAACAACAGGTTTATTTGGATATCTTGCCGCTACTTTTTTAATCACTTCAGCATCTTCTGGTTCAAAGAAGCAAGACTTAAGCATGTTTATCACTAAGGCGCCATCCACATTTTTGTCAGCAAGCACCAGTCCCAACACTTTAGAATATCTTTCAGCTCTTGCATCAGCTATCATATCTATGGGATTTGTTGCATCGACGCCTGGATAAAGGCTTTGAATCCTCTTTTTGGTCTTTTCAGACAAAGCTGCAAGCTTTAGATTGTTTCTTGCAACAGCATCTGCAGCCAATATTGCTGGTCCACCAACATTGCTTATAACTGCCACGTTATCTCCGCGCATAGGAGGCTGTTTTGAAAATGCTATGGCTGCGTTCATCAATTCTTCAATGTCTTTAACCCTTATTATTCCAGCTTTTTTGAAGGCTGCATCAAAAATTTCGTCTGACCCAGCTATTGAGGCTGTGTGGGATTTTGCTCTTTTCGCTGATTCCCTTGTTGTCCCGCCTTTTAAAGCTAAGATAGGCTTTTTCTTCACTATTTTTCTCGTCTCTTCTATGAATTTCCTTCCTTCTTTCACCCCTTCCATATATAGGCATATGACCTTCGTCCTTCTGTCATTTCCAAAATACCGCAGTAAGTCAACATCATCAATATCTATTTTGTCTCCTACAAAAGCGAATTTGCTTATGCCGACATTATAAAAGCATGCCCAGTCAAGTAGGCAAGCACCTACTCCGCCGCTTTGAGATATGACAGCAATATTTCCTTTTTTTGGCATAACATTTCTTTCGAAAGTTGTGTTTAAACCGTTAGCAGTATTTATGACGCCCATAATTGTGTTTGGTCCTAAAATCCTAGTGCCATACTCTTCTTTAATTTTGAGCAATTGTTGACGCTGTTCATCTCTAAACCCTCCAGTAATAATTACAAGAGCTTTCACACTCATTTTCGCGCATTTTTCTGCTTGTTCAACTGATTGTTTTGACGGAAGCATTATAACCGCAAGTTCAGGAATTTCCGGCAACTTACTTAGCTTTTTGTAACCAGCTTTCCCATTCACGTCTAAGACGTAAGTTTTTCCACCGAAGAATTTCTTCATGTTGTAAATAACGCTTTTGAAAAGCTGTGGAGAAGCCATTCCAACCTTCTCTCGAATCTTACTTGAACCTATCAGAACAACTTTTTGCGGTTCAAAGACAGTCTTCACTCCACTCATAGATTTAACCTTCAAACTTGTTAAGGGAAGAAAAGAGATAGGTTATTCATATTCATAAATTTAACCTTAAAAAGACTGAAAAAGCCTATTTTTAGACTATTTTCATATAGGCAAACATAGCCAGCGAAGCAAAACATGCAGGCAGCAACTAATTAACATTTACCGTGACAGCAGATCTAACGCTGTTTCCTCAGCCCTCTCAATAACAGCCTGCTCATCTAAAGTTTTCACTTGTCGGTTCTCCATCAAAATTTTTCCATCAACAATAACCGTGTCTACATCACTTCCATGTGCAGAATAAACGATGCTTGAATAAATGTTGTGTAAAGGTTTCATGTGTGGTTTTGAAAGGTCAACCAAAACTATGTCAGCTTTTTTGCCAACCTCTATGGAACCAGTTTCTTCTTCAAGTGCCAAGGCTTTAGCCCCATTTGTTGTTGCCATTTTTAAAACTTCATAGGTTGGCAAAACCTTAGGATTTAAGTAAGCGAGTTTTTGAAGCAAAGCTGCGACCTTCATGGTTTCAAACATGTCAAGAGTGTTATTACTGGCTGGACCATCCGTTCCCAAGCCAACATTAACAGCTAAGCCGACTAGATCGTTTATTTTTGCTGCTCCTAACCCGAGTTTCATATTGGCCACAGGGACATAAGCCACGTTAACACAACGCTTAGAAAGGATCTGCATTTCCTTCTGCGATAAATTTATGCAGTGAGCAGCAAGAATATGACCTTTGAAAAAATCTTTCTTATCCAAAAATTCAACTTCACTTAAACTGTATTTCTTTTCAAATTCTCTAAACATTTCTTCTGATTCTGCCAAATGTATATGGATACCAACATCTAGTTCTAAGGCTTTGTCACAGATCCTTAGTAAAAGTTCCGGGCTGAAACTGTAAGCTGCATGAGGTCCTAGCATAGCTGTTATTCTGTCGTTGGCATATCCATTAAATTTTCTGGCAAAATTTGTACTCTTTTCCAACGTTTTTTCGCCTAATTCCTTGTTCCCAGCCTCGATTATGCCCTCCGCCAAGGCACCTCTCAATCCACTTTTCTCCACGGCTTTCGCAACCATATTCTCATGAAAATACATATCACCAAAACATGTTGTCCCATTTTTTATCATTTCCAAACAGCCTAAAAGGGCTCCGACGTGAACGTCGCTTGGTTTGAGTTTAGCTTCTAAAGGCCATATGGTCTTTTTCAGCCAAGTACCCAATGGTTGATCTTCTGCTATTCCCCGAAAGAGAGTCATAGATATGTGGGTGTGACAGTTGATCAAGCCGGGCATAGCGACTTTTCCTTTGGCATTTATTTTTGTTTCTGACTTTATGCTGGCTGCTGCCGCGCTCTTACCGACAAAATTTATTTTTCTGTTTTTTACAGCGATAGCACCATTCTCTATGAGACATTTTCCAGTCATTGGTAATATGGGGCACCCATAAATTAGAATGTCTGCTTTTTCCAAGATCTCACCTTTTAGGTAGCTAGCTAATAAAGTGTTGCCATTGCTTAAAAGAAACTTTGTGTTTCACTGATCTCTTCTGTTGTTAAAAGAAGAGAAAGGCTAAATATGTGGCTTTGGTGTTCGTTCAATTTTTCTCAGGAAGGGATGTACAGCTGGTTTTGGAACATTCTCTAGTAAGGATCCTTTGGGTATCCCTGGCGTGCCTATTTTTCGGCATATGAAGTTAAGCGAGTCCTCTGTGAAGTTTAACAGACTCCTCCCTCCGGTTGTTAATCTATATACTTTTCTGGGTCTGTCCTTATGCATATCCCATTCGCTTTTCACGTATCCCTTTTTCTCCAGCGTATTCAAAAGAGGATAAATAGTGCTGGGTCCAAAGTATACTCCAAAGTTTTTACGGATTTTCGTTATTATCTTGTATCCATGCATTGGCTGTGCGTTTAGGAACTGCAGTACTATTAGGTCTAGTAATCCTTTCATCAGCTTAACCTGAACCTCTTTCGAGTTGTTACCCATATGCTTTCTTCCTTTCTGTATTTTTGTCTAACAGTTTTTCTGTTAGACGTGGATACAATATGTCCTTCTTTGGACATATCTCAAGTCTTTCTAATGCATAAACGTGAATATAAAGGTTCATGCTCACTAGAAGCATAAAAAAGCATACCGAAGCATATAGAAATATTCTGTTTTCTACATAATTTAAATAAGCTGAAACATGAACCAGTTCAGAATAGAACATGTTTAGAGTGTGAAAATTTGACAGAAACTTTCAGAAAAGAAATTGTTCAACGCATGACCAGAAACTTGCTCGATATCCAACTGTTAAGGCTTATCCAAACCCAATCTATGTGGGGCTACAGAATAAAAAAGCAAGTAGAAGCAATGTTCGGCGTAAAACTGAGACACGGCACATTGTATCCGATGCTTAACACTCTAGAGCAGAAAGGCTTCCTGACAAGCAAAAAACAACAAAAAGGAGGAAGAACAAGAAGAGTATACACGATGACTAGGAAAGGAAAACAGTTTTTAGAAGCATACAATAGCATACTGCAAGAACAAATAGAAGGTCTTGACATCAGATAGTATGCTTTTTTACTTTCGCTGCTGAACATCATTATTACGTCATTGTAAGTGCAGGCGTACTCTAATCCTACCTCTATAAGCTGTCTTGCCTCTTCAACTGTTTTAGCAGTTGCGGATTTTCCGCGCAAACTGCAAAAGATAGCCCCCCTATAGTTTTTCTGCATAGAAACCTATGTTTGGCGCCAAATAGAAACAAAGAAAAAAGTGGAAATTACGGGAGATGTCTCCGTCAATCGCCTAAAAGAACAAATACAAAAACTAGGCATAAGAATAAATGAAAGAAAATGAGTAGCAAGAAATCGATGGAAAAAGTGAAAGAGTTACTTGAGAAAAGAGGAAGAAAAGCCTACGAAGTAGCTAAAGAAGAGATTTTAAATGAAGAAATCGAGTATGAACCTCTTCGTCATGCGTTACAATATTTCATGCAAGAACTTTGGCATAACTTTCAACATCCAGCATTGCTTTCCTTGACATGTGAATCTGTTGGAGGAAAACCTGAAAAGACAACCTCCATAGGCGTAGCATTAATTCTTCTTACAGGAGCCGCAGACATACACGATGATATTATAGATCAATCTAAAACCAAAGGCTCCAAACCAACCGTTTTTGGCAAATTCGGCAGAGACATCGCACTTCTTGCTGGTGATGCACTACTCCTAAAGGGTTCTACACTACTAAGCAAAGCGTGCGGAGGTCTTCCAAAAAAACAAGGAGAGACGATTATAAATTTGGTAGAAGACGCTTTCTTTGAAATTGGTATCGCTGAAGCAAAGGAAACAAGCTTTAAAGGGAATTGGGACTTAGCTCCTGAAGAATATCTAGACATTATAAGAATGAAAGCGGCAATTGCAGACGCCACTGCCCGAATTGGTGCAATAATCGGAGGAGGCTCTCCCGAGGAAATTGAAGCTTTTGGCAGATATGGCAGAACTTTAGGAATATTAGCCACAATAAGGGACGACTTCATAGATATCTTCGAGCCTGATGAAATCAAAAACAGAGCTGAGAATGAATGTTTGCCTCTTCCGGTTCTTTATGTATTTCGTGATCAAAAAGTAAAAAACAAAATTACTAATATACTTAGAAAGGGGGAATTAAGAGAAGACGATACGTATGAGATAGTACAAGCCATTACGGAAACGGAAAATATGCAAGTATTAAAGAAAGAGGTTCAAGTTCTTTTGGAAAGTAGTATTCAGTCACTGAAGATTGTTGAGAATCGAGAGGTAACAAATAACTTAGAAGAGATGATCCGCGCAATGGTTGAGGATCTGCCGGTAGATCCTAAACCCAACCAAGAATTGGCCAGGCTCTAACAGGTTTTTCCTTTTTTTTATTTTTCTTCAACCTTCTCCACTCCTTCTGTATAAATGTGCAACAGAACAGCTTAAAAGTCTTTCCTACGATTATGAATTTAGAATCTGATTTCAAGATACTAAATATTTATTTACAAACTAGCAAAACCATAAAAGTTTGAAGCAAATGCTTTCCAAAAAATTTCCTAAACTTTCAGCTAATAACACGCTATTCAGCATTATTTTGATTGTTAACGCTTTCGTTTGGCTTTCTTGTACATCTGAGATGCTGAGAGAAATCGTAAACATGGCTGCTTTCACCGATTACGAAGCACTTATGATATGGGGTGTTAATTTCTGCGGAGCAGCTTTTTCCATTCTAGCTGGGGCTTTTTTGACAGATAGATTTCATGTGCGAGTACGTTTTCTTCTAGTCTGGACGTTATTCGGGATAATATCCTCCATTGCTCCCCTATTTATGGATACTACTACAATAGATAGCATCTTAGTTGTTTCATCTCTATTTAGTGTTTCATTGGGGTTAGGTTTACCTGTCTGTATGGCAGAGTTTGCGGATAATACTGTCGTTGAAAATCGTGCACGACTTGGTGGAATAACATTTCTTTTCATAGTGGTGCTTGGAGCATTCACAGCTAACTTAATAACCGAGAATATTATGACCAGTTTATTGTTTCTCGCATGTTGGAAAGGACTAGGTCTGATTGCTTTCTTCTTTACCAGTTCAGACAAAAGAAATGTAAGAAAAAGGTATAGTGTTACCTTCATATCCATACTTAAAGAGCGCTCTTTCATCTTATACGCGATTCCTTGGACTATGTTCTCTTTAGTTAACTATCTAGGTGCTTCCATAAGTGTCAAGATTCATGGTGAACAATTCATATATCTCTCAATAATTATTGAATTTGTTTTGGTGGGTATATTCGCTATTGTTGGGGGTTTTCTTTCTGATATCATTGGACGTAAACGCTTAACCATAGTTGGATTTATCATGCTTGGTCTTGGATACGCGGTTTTAGGGATTTATCCTCTAACCTTATTTTGTTGGTATTTTTATATGATAATTGATGGAATTGCATGGGGAATACTCTACGTCGTCTTCTTTACTACTATATGGGGAGACTTAGCTTATGGTAGGCCGAGTGAGAAGTATTACGCTCTTGGTAGTTTACCATACCTTATATCTGGCTTTTTGCATTTTACAGCGGGGCCATTCATTGCGAATACTATCTCACCCTATGCGGTTTTCTCCTTTGCCTCATTCTTCCTTTTCTTGGCTGTTTTGCCTTTGATGTTTGCTCCTGAGACTTTACCTGAAAAGAGAATTAGAGAAAGGGAGCTTAGGCAGTATGTCGAGAAGGCTAAGAAGATTAAGGAAAAATACACTTAAACGCGAAAAACTGTTTTGAACGAGGGAAAGCTCACGTTGTTTCACGTAAGCGTGTGAAGGGGAATTTATATGGTCTTCAGACTCGATTGTTTTATTTTTTCATCCAACTTTTCAATGAATCTAACAACCACAAGCGTGGTCTCTTCCAATTTCTGTTCGTCTATGTTTTCAACAGTATCTTTTTCCGTGTGTATCCAATCCCCGTACGGAATATTATTCGTTTTTATAGGCATCCTGAACAATTTCCTGAGAATTGTCTGCGCAATATTTGCATTTTCTACGTTAAACCGAAAGACGGCGCATGTCCTGAATCCTTTATTGACAAACTCTGCATGGTCGCTGCTGCCGGTCCAACATTCTTCGCATGACAGCTTTAGTTCGAAGAAGACATCAGTCAAGACATCGAGCAACATCGAGTCAGAATGTTTCTTGAACATCATTCCCAAGCCTTTTATGACAAAGAATCTCTCGCCGCGCCCAACACAGTCCAGATTCAATACGTAAGTTCGCTCTTTATCTATTTCATTCAGGTGCTTGTTGACCCATTTCCTACTTCCGAACAACCCTCTTTCTTCAGCAGCGAAAGAGATGAAGTCTATCCTTAAGTTTAAGTCTTTTCCACGAAGTCTTCTCGCTGTTTCCATCATAACTGCGATGCCAGATGCATTGTCATCTGCCCCGTAAGAATATCTCTCAGTAAACATCGTAATTCCATAGTAAGTGCCTATCACTATCATTATCAGAAAGACGGTTGTGTAGCCACACCATACCACACTCCAAAAACCAAGCATCTGGGGTGCTAGGTCTATCAGTGAAGCAAAGTTGAAACTACTGACAGCAAGCAGATACACTCCTCTGACAAAAAGCAACACAACGTAAATGATGAAGGCCAACTCCATAGCAGGTACAACATTCATGATTCTCTTCTCGTATTTTTGAGCAAAATTACCCTTCACCTGTGAAGAGTCGTAATGGCCACAAAGAATCAATCTATGTTCCTTTTCTGGGTTCATAGTGGCTATGACATTAAAAGACTTAGTTTTTGCTAGTTTTAGTGTGACTTTAGGCATTAATTTCGTCATGAACCCAAACAATGCAACAATCAACAAGGCTACAGTCAGAGGATGGATAAGCCAAGAGATAATAATGAAGACTAGAGTAAGCCAGTATGTCAGAAGGTTTATGAAGATAACGAACTTTGTTGATTTTATGTACTCAGTTTCCTCTCTTTCAACCTTGCAACCTAATTTTTCGAACTCCTTAGAAATCAAATAATATGCATCCGTTTCACCATCAGTGCCAGCGTATCGTGTCTTACTCGCCAGTTTCTTGACGAACGAGAACGTAGGCAATGTTGGTTTTACTCCTATTTCCCTTTTGTAAGTGATGCGCCCTCTTCCGAGGATTCCGCTCACACTGGTCTAACCAGTTTCAGGGCTAGGAAACAATCCGCACAAAAACTGGACTCAACTCCTACTTAAGATTACCGCACGCAATTAGGGAAAAATACGCTTAAAAATGTGAGTTTCCCTCTTTTGTTGGGAAAGTTATGTTCTTTCACATGATATTAACAACTGAATGTAATCTCAGATGTAAATATTGTTTTGGTGAGGCATTGGAGGATGTGGATGCTGCTTTTCCAGATTTTGAAATTGACTATTGTTTACCTAAGAGAATAAGCTATGATGTTGATTCGTTGGACAGGTTTTGTAGGCAAGACCCTGATTGCGTGTTGACTTTTTACGGTGGCGAACCACTACTTTGCATTGATGAGCTTAAACAAATTATGGATCATGCGAAAGCTAAGCATTTCCTAATTCAAACCAATGGTTTGCTTTTAGATCGTTTGGAGCCTAAGTACGTTAACCGCTTGCACACTATTCTTGTTTCTGTTGACGGTGATGAAGCCCTAACGGATTTTTACAGAGGGAAAGACACATTTAGAAAGGTAATTAATAATCTGAACCTGATTAGGCGTAACGGTTTTGAAGGTGAGTTGATTGCCAGAATGACTGTTATGGAGCAAACGGACATTTACAAGCAGGTAATGTGGCTTCTTAATAATCATGAGTTTTCTTTTTCTTCGGTGCATTGGCAGCTGAACGCTGGATTTTGGAACGATTTTTCACGCAGAGATTTTAAAGAATGGAGTGAAGAAAACTATAACCTTGGAATCCGTAAACTTGTCAATTTCTGGGTTGACCACATGGAAAATAAAGGTGAAGTTTTAAGGATTTACCCATTTATCGGAATAACTCAATCACTTCTTTTAAACGAAAAACAAAATCTCCTACGTTGTGGTGCAGGATGGACAAATTACGCCATACAGACAGACGGTTACATTGTTCCATGCCCGGCAATCTGGGGAATGAAAGACTATTATCTTGGGCACATAAATCGCACAAACCCGTTAAAGTTAAAGAAAATTTTCCTCGGTGAACCATGCACAAAATGCGACATTTTCAACATTTGTGGAGGCCGCTGCCTTTATACTAACATCACCAAGCGATGGGATTCGAAGGCGTACGTTTTAATATGTAATACCGTGCAAAACCTGATAAACGCGATAACTGAGGAACTGCCTAGAATTAGAAAGCTTATTGAAAACGGGAAAATCGGTCTGAAAGATTTCGAATTTATTAAGTACAATGGATGCGAAATAATTCCATAAGGTTAGAATTGAGTATAAAACTTTAGAGCGAAACGAGAACATTGACAGTGGAGTCTCAGCTTGAAGGATTACCGTTAAAGGAGATTATTCTGAAAAGAAGAATAAAATTAGATTCATGGTGTTAACTTTATTTTGGCTTCAGCCTATTTCATATGTGGTGAGTTGAATGTCTTTAACCTTCCGCGACGCCCAGCATGGGTGTAAGAATCAAGAATAGTAGTGCGAGGGCCTTTATTTTTCTCATTCATCTTTTGCCTTCTTTTTGGAGTTTCTTTTCCGTACCATTATTATGGTGCTGGCGACCGCTGCGGCTGCAGTTGTTGCGCCAACTACTATGATTTGTGGGCCGTAGGTTTCTGTGGGGCCTGGTTCTGTGGCTTTTTCGGCAGATTCCTTGGCCATTTTAGCCAACACTATTGTACTGTCATAGGAGTGCTGCAAGTTAAACTCGTTTTCGCCTGTGAGGAAGGCTTCCGCTTGTTGAAGCAGGTCAAGCGCCTCGTCTAATCCTTTTGTTCTGCCCTCGTTTTCAGCCTTGGTTATTGCTTGTCTGGCGTCAAGAACGTGCTTTTCCGCTACGTTTCTCAGACTTGCAGTCCATATGGCTGCTGCAGCTCCAGCGTAGCCCCTCAAATAATCACAGTTAAGCGTGGGGTCTCCATCACAATCAAAAGTTTGATTAGTGCCAACATGGACATAGAAGCCGAAGCTAGATGTTGCGTTGTAGGCTTCTGCGAACTTTATAACCGCGCCGGTTAGGTAGGCTGCGGTGTACCCCCATATCGGCATAACCGTGTAGTTTTCAAAGTCTGAGGCCCTCAAAGGCCTACCAAGCTCGACACGCCGAGCTTGATCAAAAGACCATACCTCCCTAATAGTCCAGTAAGCCTCGAAGGTCAGTGGGGTTTTGGTTCTTTCGCCGTGATTGCCCCAACGTGTCAGGCATGTTATGTTGTCTTTGCCCATGTTGCTCATGAGCCGCTTGAAGCCTTCCTCCCCCCACTCCTCTTCCAAGCCTCCCTGCGGTTGATAGTAGTAGAAGGGGTACCATGTCGTGTGCACCCAGGTCATGTTTCTTTCAGCCATCGCGGAGGCAATCTGGTCAACCCAGTCTTCCTTGGCGTAGCCAGCTGGTACTGGGATGGTTTCGCCATGAGCATTCACGACGATGCTGTTTGAGCCTTCCTCAACAACCTCGCGGTACATGCTCCAGTTTCCGACCACAGTGACGCTCACGTTGACCTTGACCCCATAATATGTAAAGAGTGGATCAGGACTGAATCCGGACCTAAACCATATGATACCCTCCTCGGGCTGCTCGGCACTATGTAAGGGGATGCGTGCCGCACGGTGAACGCCCTCAACCGTTTCGGATACGTCTCCGACGCCATGCGCATCCACGCCGTCCAAGCAGACGACATAAACGTTGAGGCTGACATCGCCAACACGCACGAATTTAAATTCGTAGGGCCACTGCGCCAGGACACGATATGGAAAAATCGCAAGAAACAGCAAAAACATAATCATTAATGTGGATAATGATAACCCCGTCTTACAGCTTAACCTTCCCAAATCAACCACAACAAATGTTTATTAATTCAACTGAGAGTTATTTAAGATTTTTGTACCTTAAAAGACTTGTGGAATTTTATTCTATAAACTTGAGTAAAGAGGCGATGTCGATTTTTCCAACGGCTGAAAATATAAGGAGCGGTGATTTTTTATGCCGAAACAACAAAAAGAGGAAGAGGTTATTACAGTTTTTTGTACGCTATATCTCCTTCTCTTACGCGTTGCTCAACCTTTAATCCTATGCTTTGTCCAGCCTCAGCCTTTTCAATGTTTTCATGCTCAATCTGCATGGACTCAACAACTTGCTCAAAATCCGTTGTCGGTCCTTTAATAAGTATCGTGTCGCCAGCAGCTAAAGATGCACTAAGCTCAATAACTGCAACACTGATTTTTGAAAAGAAATGAGTCACGCGTCCAACCTCAATAAGGTTCTCTTCACTCAAGTATTTAGTCTCCCAGAACATATAGTAACACATTCGCATAAATAATTTATTCAACTGTATTGCCTTCCAAGTAGGTCGTGAAGGCCTTGACAACCTTTACATGGAAAGTTTTGCCAATTAAGTCGCCATTACTGTGATTCTTTAGAACTACTGGTTTGTAGGCGAAGTTGCGTCCGATCCAAGAGCTGGGAACTCTGCCAATTTCGTCCACAAGAACTTCTCCAGTCCAGCCGACCCAACGCCGATTTCTTTCAAAAGCAACTTTTTTAGCTAACTTGGCTGTTAGACCACTTCTACGCTTGATCTCTTGCGAGTTTACAAAGTCTTCATACATCTCAGCTGCAACGGTTTTCGGCCTCGCAAAAAACTTCGAAACATTAACAATATCCGGCTGAACATTCTCAATTAAGCCTAAAGTTCTTTCAAAGGCCTCGTCAGTCTCTCCTGGAAAACCACAAATAACATCCGTCGCTACGGTAGCTTCTGGAAAACTAGCTCTAAAAGCATTCACTACATGCTTGAAATGGTTTGTGGAATAGAATCGTCGCATGCGCCTCAAAATTTCGTCATCACCGCTTTGAACTGGCAAGTGGAGAAACTTGAAGATCTTTTCATCCCGAAAAGCTTGAATTAGGTCTTCTAGGATGCCTTTTGCCAGGTTTGGGGTCATCATGCCGACGCGAACCCTAAAATCTCCCTGAATCCTGCATAAGGCTTTAAGCAGTTCTGTAAGATTTGTGCCGATGTCTTTTCCATAACATGCGGTGTCCTGTGAAGTTATCCAAAATTCCCGAATTCCCGAAGTTAAGTCTGTTCTTACTCTCTCTGTGATTTCCTGAATGCGGTAGCTTCTCAAACAGCCTCTGGCAAAAACTACACAGCAATAGGCGCATGAACCTAAGCAGCCATAGTTTATGGGAATAATGCCTATAACAGGATTTAGCCGCAGTCGAGGAAGGTTTAGGCTGGGTTTAGCATTCACATATTCTTCTAAGGCAACAACTTTCTCACCGTTCAAGACACGCCTTACAACATCAACTATTTTGTCGCCTGCCGCTGGACCTATAACTCCATCAAAACGTGCTTCTTTACATAGCCTTTCAAAATTTATCAGAGGCAAACATCCAGCAACAATTAACTTCTTATCTGATGGAACCCGCTTCAAAATTGTAATCATGCGGTTTTCTGTCGGTCCTTTAACTGCACAAGTGTTGTATATTATTATGTCTGCAGCCTCAACAGACTCTACTAATTTATATCCAGCCTCCGCTAAGCATCCAGCCAAAACCTCTCCATCAGCCAGATTTGTCGAGCAACCGAAACTCTTAATGAAAACCTGCATATTTTTCCATCGCAATACATTAAATGCTTCAACAAGGAATAAAAACATAAAGGTTTACGGAAACCAGAATTTACACAAATCTGGAAGGGGAGAAGCGAAACCTTTAAATAAAAAAGTATCAACATATTTGAAACATATTTCATGCATGTTCTATAGAACTATAACTTCTAGAACGGATTCTGTAGTAGTATTGGAGGAGGGAAATTTAATGAAGATGATTACTCTCTATCTGCCTGAACCCTATATCAAGGCGTTGAATCAGCTTGTGAATGAGAAGTTCTATCCGAATAGGGCTGAAGCGATTCGTGTGGCTATCCGTGATTTGATACATGATGAGGTTTGGCGGAGGAAAACTGTTGGCTAAAATGCGTCCTACGGAGCAAGCGCTCAAGTATGCTGGGCATGACGCCGTAAGTGCGGGAATCCGCCCTCTAGGCTATTGTCGCATAATGGTTATTGGTGTAGGAGGAGCAGGTAACAACACAGTAACAAGGCTTATGGAGACGGGAATATCTGGCGCAGAATGTATAGCTGTAAACACAGATGCACTTCATCTGAATGCTTCAAGGTCTCATGAAAAATTTTTGATAGGTGAGAAATTGACAAAGGGCCTTGGAGTCGGAGGAAACCCGAAACTTGGAAGAGCAGCAATTGAAGAATCCATGAAGCGCATTGAGGACTTACTTAAAGACGTGGACATTGCCTTTATAACGGCTGGTTTAGGTGGTGGAACAGGAACTGGAGCTGCTCCTGTCATAGCAGAAATCGCAAGACGAAAGGGAGCAATAACCGTTGGAGTTGTAACTACGCCTTTCCGCATAGAAAAAGGTCGAATCGAGTATGCTGCCAATGCTTTAAATGAAATGCGGAGACATTGTGACACCGTGGTCGTAATAGATAACAACAAGCTCATGCAGCTTGTTCCTCAGCTGCCGATAAACGAGGCTTTCAGGGTTGCAGACCAGGTTTTAGCAAATATGATTAAGGGTATTGTTGAAACAATTTCAGCGCCAAGTCTGATCAACCTTGACTTCGCGGACTTCAAAACGATTGTTAGAAGGGGCGGAGTAGCTGTTGTCGGTGTAGGAGAGTCAGATGCGCCAAATCGAGCAGAGGAAGCTGTGAAAAATGCTTTAACAAGCCCGCTTTTAGATGTGGACTATATGGGTGCAACAGGAGCATTAATTCATGTTATCGGCGACAACCACATGACCATGGAAGAGGCAAACCGTGTAGGAGAGATAATAACAGAGATGATGGATGATGACGCCCTGGTTATTTGGGGTGCAAGGGTGAATCCAGAACTAGACAGCGTATTAAAAGTCACGCTTGTGATGACTGGTGTAAAGTCACCGCATCTCTTAAGCGGATTTGGAACAATTGCACCGCAACTTTTCAACCTAGAACCCTACGCAGAACCGGAAAAACCACTGAATGTAAAGCTCAATCTATATCAAATGGAAAACTTCTAGTAACCTTCTCTCTAGCCAAACTTTCTTTTAAGAAGCAGAAGTTCCTTTTTAAGCCTCATTGTTAAAGGTATAGCTCTGCCGTGGGGCGAACATAAACCCTTCCTTATCGCATTAACAACCTCGTCAACTCTAGATTCAGCATTCACAAGCGTGTATGCGTAACCTATTTCCGGTCCATAATGAGCGTCACTTCCAGCAACACGCACAATTCCAAGCCCTGAAGCAATACCTTCACTACGCCTTACACTGTAATCAAAAGGAAACGCTGAAGCATTTATCACTTCTATTGCATCAAAACGTGGACTTATGTGCCCTTTCAAGCTCTCTTTAAAAAAGGTTATAGGATGACAAGCTATGGCTATACCTCCAGCCTCGTGTATTCTATCTAAAGTTTCGTCAACACTCAGTTTAGCCGGAACCAACTCCTCAACGTTAAGCCCAATAATATGTCCATTTAAACTTGAAATTTCTATTCCAGGAACTATTAAGAAGTCTGTTTCTTTGGCTATTTTCAATGCTCCGTCAATTCTGTCATGATCTGTTATGGCAACTCCGTCTAATCCACGTTTTTTAGCGTAGAAAATTAGGTCTTTTGGCGTAATTAAGGCATCGTGAGAATAAATGGTGTGGACGTGAAGGTCTATTTTAAGCTGCAAAATTTCACAGGCCTAGTCAACTTTGTCCAGCCTTTCTCTAACTCCTTCTAGCATTTCAACCAGTTTCTGACTACTGGCTTCAATTTTTCGGAACAGAGGCTTGGCTTTGCCTATTTTATGGCCTGCTGATAGTGGTTTTAGTGCTTCATTCCACTTTTGTTCATGAACGCTGCCAGGCAAGTTGAGAGTTCTCCAGAGTTCCTCCGCTGCAAATGGAATGAAAGGCGCTGAAACCACTGCTAAAGCTTTAACGATTTGTGATACCACGTAGATAGTGTTTGCCGCTTTGTTCCTATCTTTCTTGATAACATTCCACGGTTCCTTTTCATTCAAGTACTGGTTTCCCATGCGGCTTATACTCATTACGTTGTTCGCTGCAGATTGTAGTCTACAATCTTCAATTTCCTTGGCTATTGTTTCTGTCTTTTTTTCAAGAGTTTTGAGTATACGCTCATCGTTCTTATCTAGGTGGCTTGGCTTGGGAACTTCGCTGTTGAATTGGGTGTTTATGAATTTTAATGTTCTGTGGATAAAGTTGCCAAACGTGTCGTTTAAGTCTGCATTAACTTTTTCGATGAACATTTCCCACGAAAAGTTCGTGTCCTTTGTTTCAGGTCTTGTCGCCATTAGGAAGTAACGCCAATAGTCTGCTGGGAACAGCTCTAATACTTCGTCTATAAATACGCCGATTCTACGGCTTTTCGAGAATGCTTCGCCTTTAAACTGGAGGAACTCTGTTGCCGAGACGTTCCACGGCAAATTGTAGTTTTCATGGGAAGCCAATAGTAACGCTGGAAAAATTATTGTGTGAAATGGAATGTTGTCCTTTCCAATGAAAAACAAGGTTTTGGTATCTTTGTTAAACCAGTATTCTCTCCATTTTTCTGGTTCTCCGCAGTTTTTGAAATATTCAATTGTGGCTGAAACATAGCCTAAGACAGCTTCAATCCAAACATAAATTGTCTTACTCTCTGCCTCTGGAAAAGGTGCTGGAATCCCCCACTCAACGTCTCTTGTAACCGTCCTCGGCTTTAATCCTTCCTTAATAAAGTTTAAGCTAAAGTTTCTGGCGTTGCTTGGCAACTGCTTGTTGTTGCTTAAGTAGTCTTTGAGTTTTTCAGAAAATCTTGACAGGTCAAAATACCAGTGCTTAGTCTTTTTTATGACTGGGGTGCTTTTGCAGATTACGCAGTATGGCTCTATAAGAAGTGTTGGTTCCAGTAGTCTTCCACAAGAATCGCATTGGTCTCCGCGGGCACCTTCATGACCGCAGTAGGGACATTTTCCTTCAACAAATCTGTCTGGCAGAAAGCGACCGCATTTTTCACAGTAGAGCATCTCTGTTTCTTGAGCATGAATGTATCCGTTATTGTAAATTTTCGTTAGGTGATTTCGCACAAACTCTTTATGCACTGGATTCTCTGTTCGGGTGTAATTGTTAAATGAGAAACCCCATTTCTTAAATAGTTCAACGACCTTTGCGTGGTTTTTGTCAGTTAATTGTTTTGGTGAAACGCCTAGTCTGAGGGCTTCAACTTCTATTGGTGTTCCATGCTCGTCTGAACCGCTTACCATTACAACATCTTCGCCTTTTAATCGGTAATATCTGGCTACAACGTCAGCTGACAAAACCTGTAATAACGTACCCAAATGAGGCAGATAGTTTACATATGGCCATCCACACGCAACCAAGACTTTTCCGAACTTCACGACACCTCCAGCATCTAAGTTTATGATGACTATTACAAGTTATGAATTCTATTACTTAAATAAAATGGAAAAAATAGGGAAGGAAAGAATTTCGCTATTCTGCTGCTTTTTCCTCTGGTCTCCACCTTACTTTCGGTCTGCGTGCTGAAAGGAATATCGTTGCAGCTATTATGATTGTACAGACAATCGAAAGCACCACTAGAATTGTGAAGAGCGTTATAATCTGCTCCATGTATTTAGGCGTGTAAGTAACATATATGTAGGGATTCCATAGGGGATAAACATTCCCAAGCTCAGTTGTTTTAATTGTGATGTCGCCACTTGTGGATCTAGCTCTTCCATCAGTCGGCACTGTAAATGTTATTTCTTTTCTATAGACCCCTTTACTTACCACAGCTTGGTTGACTTCTATTGTTTGGTTTCCTTGCCATTCGTCATTTATGTACGCTCGCCACTCTGTGAGAATTATTTCAATCTCTTCAATTGTTACCGCAGAGGTCCTGCCGTTATAGAAAACAACGTGTAAGGTTCCCGTTTCCCCAGGAGCATACTCTGATTTATCTGTCCAAACAGTTACTGTTGGAGGTTGTGCATTCGCTAGAGGCGCTAACAGAAGCATTGAAAAAGTCATTATGATTAAGGCAAATATTTTCTTATTCAATTTTGTCACCTAAACCTTCAGTTTTATGACTGAAGGTTATTTAAAACTTGCCGTGTAGCACAAGATTTCTCGCAAAACCTCTTGTATTTTAATGGCTGAAACATTTGATTTTATTCCTTTAGGATTGAAATGTGTTAATAGTGCTTGGAAGCCTTTTCTTCTTAAGGCTTCGACAACTTTTTTGAGAGGTGGAACTGGCAGGTTTAGCGTGTCGCACAATTTATCAAGCACATAGTATGTGATAGGAGCTTCAACCTCATTTTCTATTAGAGTTAGAATCTTTCGGATTTTTTCTCCCTGCTTGAATGCTCTCCGCTTTAATTCCTTTTTCATCAACTTACAAAACTGCCTATCTGATAGTTTTCCAAGCCACAGTGGTCCGGCAACGTCAATTTTTGAGCCACACTCACTACATTTTCCGAAACCTTTAATGAGAAAAAGACCTTTCACTGGTTCTCTATGTAAGCACTTAAAACAATGGAGTATGTATCCCATCTTTTTGACGTTTTCATCAGCCTTTTTTGCGCCGTATTTCGCGATTGCGTAAATTCGGATGTAGTGGTCTGTGCTGTGGCTGAAGATTATGCTTATGCCCATTTCATATTTTGCAGCTGTCATGGCTAAGCTTCCGGCTAGAAGTCTAACAGCCAACTCGTGGCAGTACTCTGTGCGTAAGGGTTTTCCACCATATTTTCTGATGCACGCTCTAGGATGAACCCCACATAGAGGAGCCATATCTGTTGCTGTTAAAGCCAAGAGACCGCTGTTGCGCAGGGCACGAATAGCAGAGTCAAGATAAGGCACCGGAGAGCCAAAAGGATCTATGTCTATGGCGTCGAATCTTTTGCGTGGTGCACCATAACTGCCAAGGAGAAAACTTGCATCTTCGTTTTTCACAAGGACACGTTCGCTTAATTCGTTCATCCGCACGTTGTAGCTGGCTAGTTGAAAGGCTTTCGCGTTAATATCGTTAATCACAACTTTTTTAACACCTTCAACTTCTGTTGCAAATCGTATCCCTCTAATACCACAGCCAGCTAACGGTTCACAAACAGAAATCTCACGGCCAAGCGTTCTTTGATAAGCCTGTAATGCTAAGACAGCGATGTCACGGTTTAGCTCCATAACGGGGTTATAGAAAACAGGAGCCTTTGAAGGAGCATATTCAGAAAGTGACTTTACAAATGCCTCAAGTTTCGGAACCAGAACCTTGACTTTACCTTCTTGCATAATTTCTGTCGGAAAATCTATCTTGATTTTATCTTCCATGTTTTTCTTTTCCACCAAAAATTTCTTTTTTACTTTAACAAATCATAATTATGACAAAACATTTTAGGGAATATTAGACTTATGTTTAAGAGGAAAACTTGTTGAAAAAGCGATTATTATTCATAACTGGCAGCCCTGGCACAGGAAAGACCTCCGTCTTATTAAAGACCATTGAAACCTTAAAAGCCAGAGGCTACAGTGTAGGTGGAATGATAAGCCGTGAAGTTCGTACTTACGGAGCACGTGTTGGTTTTGAAATTTTAGATTTAAATAGTGGACGAAGAGGCCAGCTTGCTCATGTAAACCAAAAGTACGGTCCACGTATTGGCAAATACCGTGTGAACTTGAAAGACCTTGATAACATAGGCGCTGAAGCAATAGCCACTGCTGTCGAAAACGCTGACGTAGTTGCAATAGATGAAATTGGACCTATGGAACTGCATTCAGAACGTTTCAAAGAGGCTGTTAAGAAGACTGTTGAAAGTAGAAGACTTGTGATCGGCACTGTTCATTGGAAGGTAACGGACAGACTAATAGAAGAAATAAGAACTAGAGATGATGCTGAAATATATAAGGTAACATATGAAAACAGAGGAAAACTACACGAAATTATCATTGAAAACGCTGCAGAGTTTCTAGCAAAAGCCACTAAAAAATAAAGCGTTATAACCTTTGATGTGGATTTAGTTTAGAGAAGAAGGGTTTTCTATGCTGGTCGCTGGCGTTGACGATGCAGGACGTGGCTGCGTAATAGGCCCACTAGTCATTGCAGGGGTTCTGATGAACGATAAAGATATACCAAAGCTTGTCCAATTACGCGTTAAAGATTCAAAGGTTTTATCTCCAAGAAAACGTGAGACACTAGCCGTCGAAATTAAGCGAATCACCCTAAAATACAGCGTAATAAAGCTGTCGCCAAAAGACATTGACAAGGTTGTTCAGACAGGCAGAAAACTTCACAAGTTGAACAGGTTGGAAGCGCAGACCATGGCGAAAATTATCGAGCTGCTTAAGCCAGATGTAGCATATGTTGATGCTTCTGATGTTTTAGAAGAACGTTTTAAACAGCACATTCTGGAATGCTTACCGTTTAAAGTTAAAATAGTTTCGGAGCATAAGGCTGACAGGAAATATCCAATAGTTTCAGCTGCTTCCATAATTGCAAAAGTTGAAAGAGATAACGAAATTGAAGAGTTAAAGGAAAAATACGGAGATTTTGGATGCGGTTACCCAACAGACCCTAAAACCATAAGTTTTCTCCAGCAATACCTTAAAAAATTTGGGGAATATCCAGATTGTGTCAGAAAATCTTGGAAGCCAGCTAAAAGAATTCAAAGTGAAAAAGATTCACTTCAGACAAAGCTTATCTAAAGTTTTCAATCAGGTCTTCCGGATTCCTGATTTTGGAAAGTTCTTTGCTATGGATGCAGAGAATATCCTTGTTTGACGGTTTTTGCCCATCTATTATGAGAATCGGATGTGCTTGGACAACTCTGCTGACACTCAATATTTCGTCCACCCTAATGTCTAATTCTCGTTCTTTATTATTTGCAACCCCGCCGATAATTTTTATTTTTTCCTCTTGAACATCAATCATGAAGTCGAAGGGCGCCTTCTTGACTGCTGTAATGTTGTAACGAACAAGTTTTCTGAAAATTTTCTGTAGAAGCTTATTGCTTGTGATAGCTCGTTTTGCAGTTGTTAAGAAGCGTTTGGGTTGATTTTTTGATTTTTTAAAAAGGTTCATTGGTTTCGCTACAGGGATTCCTAAGATACATATAAGATTGTATGCTGCTGAAACTGAAGCCTTAGCCATCCCTCGTTCATAACCATAGAGGGTTCTTCTAGATGTACCCATCATTTCAGCCAGTTCACCAATTGATAATCCTCGCTCCTGCCTTCTTCGTTTAATTGCCTCTCCATCAATTTCAACGTAGTAGCCTCCTGGACCAGCTTGGATTAAGGGATAAATTTTGCGGAGCATTACGTTCTCGAATGTTTTTTGAGTAACCGCCAAAACATTGTATCTTGAATAAACTGTGTCGTCTTCTAATGGTTTTTCACGTGTTTTCTCACTTATCATAAGCGAAGCAGCTGATACATGTTCAGATATAACTTTAAGTTCTAGGGAGTCACTTGGAGAAACGTTTCCAATGTCTGGCTGAATTTTTATGAAAACTATAGTTCTGTTTTTTCTGGCTGCAAAATCGAAGCAGCTTGGCCGGGAACAACATTTTTGAGAAACGGTGAAACCTGCTTCCTTTAATACGGTTTCTGCGGTCTTTACGTTCTCCGTCTCCACATAAGTCATTGAAGCGTCACGAAATATATCATAACATTGTGAAATATAAACTATACTTATCTTCTAGAGGATACATTCATTAGATTTGAGCTAGTATCATAGCATGTGCTTTGTCGTATGGTTCTAAATGGATAATTTCCGTTATACTGAAGCCGCGGTTTTCCAAGACTTTGACTTCCCGCTTGTAAATTTCTGATGGCTCCTTTGTTACGTCTATGCTTTGAGCTTTCACGGCAAGCATTATCCATTCGGACTTTTTCAGGAATAAGTCTGTATTATCTGCTAAAACCTTGGCTTGTTCTGGCTGAGCAATATCACAGTAAACGTCATCAACATTTCCGCTGAGGAACATTGCGTATTTTTCTGGGAAACGGGCATCCTCCAGTATAGGCGACATATTAAGCCTAAAAGCACACACGTTGTTGACGAGTTCTCTTATGGATCTTGAAGCGAACTCAACACAGTAGACATGGCCTTTTTCGCCGACTATGTCTGAGACATGGCTTGCCGTTGTCCCAGAAGCTGCACCAAGATAAAGAACTTTGTGGCTTGGTTTAATTGGAACGTTTTTTAGGTTTTTCAGGATGGCTGCGGCGAGTTTGCTTCTGAAAGGGTCCCAGAGGCGGTATTCCACACCTTTATATTTTATGAGCTTTTCTCCGTAAACGTTTCTGCTAGGCGTCAGGTTTTTTGTTGCTAGTCTTTGAGCTTCATTTTCCAGTGTTACTTGGTATATTGCTGGGAACTGGGGGTGCGGCTTAACCCTTGCTTGCACGTCTCTTTTTTCTCCTTTTCTTTCGTTTGGGTTTTCTTGTTGGCATTTGAGGGGGCTGAACGTACTTTTGGTGAATTTCTTCAATTCTTTTTTCTAGGTCGGCTTTCAGTTCTTCACCTATGTATCTGCTTCCGAAGGCATCTGTTCTCGCTGCTATGGCTAGTTTTCCAGCTATGGCTCTGGCGATTTTCCCCCTTTGCCATTTTTTGGCTTCATGTAAAGAAGCGTGTTGGAAAATTATTCCATGTTTCGGTGGTCGCGTCCCAGTTTTAAGCGAACGGAAAAGGGCTTTTTCTGCTCCTAGGACTTGTATTGTGCTTGCAGGCATCTTCGCGAGATTTGTTAAACCTCCAGCTAGGGCGATTAAGCGTGCGCCTAACAAAGAGCCTGTAATTGCTTTTATGTTTGGTGCAACCTCTTCCATGGTTGTGTCTAAATAATTTTCTAAGGTTTGTCTTAGCTGGTATAGCTCTAGAACGTTTTTGCATAGTGTTTGGATTTGTATTAGGTCTGTTTCCGTTAAGTCTGCGCCCATAGAGGTTTCTGCCGATTTTGCTATGTTTTCAGCCTTTGATTTCAGTATGGGTTCTTTCTCTAATTTTTCTTCTCTGAAGTTGTCTTTGTTGCCGAGTTTAAAAACTAGGCGAGCGTAAGTTTCATGCTTGTCTAATAGGCGGTCGAGTTCTGGGAAGTGTATGCCGTACCATTCTCTTACTCTGCTCATGAACAAGTTTATGGTTTTATCCAAATCATCAAGGGTTTGAATTGCTTGGGCTATGATCATGTCTCTTTTCTCAACAGCTCTTTTAACCCGAAGCTTGGTAATTTCCAGAGCAATGTCGTGCATCCATTTTTCAAATTCTGTTGTGTTTTTCACAAATCCTGTTTTGATAGTAAATTTCTGCATATTGGAGCGAAGCATCTCTCCGGCTTTGAATAGTTTCGCAACTTCAACCTTGACGTTCAGCTTTTCTCGAACGGTTTTTGCTAAATCTGAGTTCTCAAAAACAAAAATGTCATAACCATTTTCAACAAGTTTATTTATTAACTGGGCGATTTCATCCACGAATTTTCCAGCTTGGATTTTTGCGAGAGTTTTCGCGGCTTCTTGCGGTTTTTTGGGAAAAAGAACACCTTCTATTATTTTACCTTCTTTATTGAAAGCTAATATCCCAAACGTGGATTCGATTACTTCTGCTCTCACTTTCTGCCTCTCCTCTTCAGCTCATGCTAACTATTCCTATGCTTTGTTCTAATAAGTTGGAAGGCTCTGGTGTGATGAAAAACCGTAGCCCCCCTATAAATAGTTGTGGAGAACATCTGTGTAGCTGTCCGTTGGGAAACGAAACATTTTCTATTGTTTCGTTCTCTTCATTGAAGGCTGATATTTGAAAGCTGGATTCAACCATTGGTGCTTTCACTTTCCTACCTATCGTCTTTAACTGGTATTAACTATTGCGCGTTTTATCATAGTATAAAGTGAGGGGAAGCGTCCATAAAGGTAATATTAACGTGTTCAAGGCTTATTGTGTGGGCTGGTTTGAATGAGGTTTAAGGGAAAAACTGTGATCATAACGGGTGCAAGTGGTGGTATAGGAAGCGAGACTGCTCGTTTGTTTGCAAAGGAAGGGGCAAACATAACTGTGAACTATTTTTCTTCTCCTCATAAAGCAGAGAGAACAGTGAAAATTATCAAAGGTTTGAACGTCAAGGCTTTCTCCTATAAAGCTGACGTATCCAACCCAGGGGAGGTTTCCTTAATGATCAAAGAAACTATGAACAGATTCGGTCGAATTGATGTTCTAGTAAATAATGCGGCAAAGCATCCACCTCCGATGTTTGACTTTGACAAGCCTGACTGGGAACTCTGGAAGAGAATGGTGCACATAAACATAATGGGCATACTCACATGTTCCCATTTCGCCGCTCCTTACCTAAGGAAAACAGGCGGGAACATAGTCAACATCGTGATGGATTACGATCCCGGTGGGTTAGGCTATATCCTCACCAAGACGGCGGGGACTCCGCTGACGCGTGGCCTCGCCACAAAACTAGCTCCCATAAGGGTTAATGCTGTGTCTCCAGGTTACATCGACACTTGGGGGATGACCGAAGGGGAGAAGAAACACGCTATAGATAACATATTGCTCAAAAGGGTTGGACAACCAATAGACATTGCTAAGGGAATACTTTTCCTAGCCTCTGATGAAGCCTCTTACATTACTGGTGAAACAATCCACATTGATGGTGGCAGTCAACTGTTCTGGTAACAATTCCTCTACCTTTTCACCCATGCTTTTTGAAGACACATAGTCATTTTTATAAGCAGTTGGCATTTACTGAGAACTGTTCGTGGTGACATGGTATTTGAAGATTAACCGTTTACGTGTGAATTTGACTGGTTTGAGGCTTGCCAATCCGACTATGTTGGCCTCTGGTATTTTGGGTTTGTCTGCAGAGTCATTGAGCAACATTGTGATGGGTGGGGCTGGTGCCGTAGTTACTAAGTCTGTTGGATTAAAACCAAGGAAAGGTTATCCAAATCCAACGGTGGTTCAAACTAGCTGCGGCTTAATCAACGCCATGGGTCTTCCAAACTCCGGAATAAAGGAGTTCGTTAAAGAAATTCATCAAGCAAAAAGTTTTGGCGTTCCAGTTATTGTTAGTGTTTACGGTTTCTCAGCTGAAGAATACGCAAAGGTAGCCAAAAAAGCTGTAGATGCTGGTGCAGATGCTGTGGAATTAAATGTCTCCTGTCCTCATGTTAAAGAGACAGGTTCAGAAATTGGGCAAAATCCAGAAATTCTAGCCGAAGTCGTTAGAAAAGTGAAAGCTTCTGTAGAAAAACCTGTTTTTGTTAAGTTGTCTCCAAACGTTGCAAATATAACGGAAATTGCGGAAGTTGCTGCTAAAGCTGGTGCAGACGTACTAACAGCCATAAACACTGTTAAAGCTATGACAATAGACACAGAAACAACCATGCCAATCCTAAGCAACAAAACAGGCGGACTATCTGGTCGAGCAATAAAACCAATCGCTGTCAGATGCGTCTACGAAATCTATGAAAAGGTTAAAGTGCCAATAGTAGGGTGCGGCGGCATAACAAACTGGCACGACGCAGTCGAATTCCTCCTAGCAGGAGCCACAGCTATACAGATAGGAACAGCCATAGCCCAAAAAGGACCAAACGTGTTTAATGCTGTCACACGTGGAATAAACAGTTATTTGAAAAGGAAATACTTCAAGAGTGTGAAAGAAATTGTCGGCTTATCGCATCGCAGTTAACAAGCTGAGAACTACGCGCGTAATAAGCATAAAAACTGAAAGCCCGACAGTGAAAACCTTCACCTTTAAAGATAAACAATGCGCGAAAGCCAAGCCCGGTCAATTCCTCATGCTTTGGATTCCAGGCGTAGACGAAATTCCCTTAAGCATACTCGATGCAAAAGAAAACGGCATAGTGTCGGTAGCCGTCAAAAAAGTTGGCGAGGCAACCAGTGCTCTTGACAATAAAAAAGTAGGCGAAATAATAGGTGTCAGAGGACCCTTCGGAAACAGTTTCACTCTAAAAGAAGGTAGAATATTAATGGTTAGCGGGGGCACAGGTACGGCTCCAATACTGTTTCTTGCCAAAAAATTAGCATCAAGAACCACAAGGCTGGTTTTCGTGATAGGCGCAAAAAAAAGAGATGAACTACTATTCATGAACGGAATGAAAAAGAAACTTGACAAAGAAAAAACGCAAATTATTGCAACAACAGAGGATGGCAGTTACGGAGTTAAAGGCTTAGCCACAACTCCATTGAAGTTGATTTTGGCAAAAGAAAAGTTCGACATGATTTACACTTGTGGCCCAGAACAGATGATGCGAAAAGTCTTTGAGTTAGCTGAAAAACATGGAGTAGCCTTAGAAGCAAGTCTTGAACGTTTAATGCGATGCGCCATAGGATTATGTGGAAGCTGTGTTATAGGCAGATACTGTGTGTGCAGAGACGGCCCAGTATTCACGTTAGAACAACTTAGAGAGGTTGAAAGCGAATTTGGAATTTCAAAGAGGAACTTTAATGGAACGAAAATACCCTTAATAATAACTTAAAATTAATTGACGATTCAAAAAGGTCCTAACAAGTGATAGCGGAGATATCTGCTGATTACACCTCGACTTTGATGTTATATCAATTAAGAAGTTGGGTTTCGGAAAAGCTCACCAGAATATGATTTTTCCACATTTTACACGTTGAATAGTTATTTTGGGTTACATTAACTATTTAGGGGGAAAATGTTTTATTGTCTTCTGCATGTATGTATAGTTTGAACTGGTGAGGTAATTTGGCGGGGCTTCCTAAGATAAAGTCTATTAAAACACCATTTTTTGGAGAAGAACGTAAAACTAGACGTAACATTCCTAAGGGTGTTAGGCTGGATGTTTGGAATAAATATGTCGGAAAGGACAAATTAGAAGGCAAATGTCATGTTTGTGATATGACAATTCGTATCACCAATTTTGAAGTAGGGCATAATAAAGCTGTTGTTAAAGGTGGCTCTGACAAAATTACCAACTTGAGACCAATATGTAGAAAATGTAATTTATCTATGGGAACAATGTCAATTGAGGTTTATAAGAGAAAATATTACTCAAAGCCTAAGAAAAAATTAACTACCAAGAAAGCTGAGAAGAAATATACTAAAAGGAAAAGGTCTAAAACACCCTCAGAAAAACTACTTGAGAAAGCTAGAAAAGATTTTCTAGGTTCTTAGAAGTGTTCTCCTCTACGAAATAGAGCATAGATGACTATTACGTCCGCAATAATTACTAAAACACCGAGGATTTGTAACCCTAAAATGTATTGATCAATCAATTGATTAGCCATTTCACTAATGTTTTATGGTTATCAATGCTAATTCGTGTTTTCTCCCGCAAACTCCCAATTTCTCTTAAACCTATTTGTCTCCTAATATTGATCGTTGTTGAAAAATATAGGGGGGTAGTCAGTATTGGGTTGAAAAGAGGTCAAAAATTGCTTATTAGATTAG
>Ga0209636_10000240_pt1 | contig 49126 bp, 55 predicted proteins | sample DeeMarSWOR152_54_FD_187464 | JGI IMG/M metagenome (GOLD analysis project Ga0209636, IMG submission 187464) | Marine sediment microbial communities from White Oak River estuary, North Carolina - WOR-1-52-54 (SPAdes) (version 2) | ecosystem: Environmental > Aquatic > Marine > Intertidal zone >...
GGAGTCTTAACCGCAAATGCAGGAATAGACAACAAAAACGCGCCTGTCGGCTCCGTAGTCTTGTGGCCAAAACATGCTGAAGAGTGGGCAAAAAGCATCAGAGAAGAAATTATGCGAAAGACAGGCAAACGCATCGCCGTTTTAATCGTTGACAGTGGTTTAATGCCGCTTAGGAGAGGCACAACTGGCTTGGCTTTAGCGGTTGCCGGATTTAAACCTGTAATAGATCATAGAGGGAAAAAAGACATTTTTGGAAAGCCGTTAGTCATTACACAGCATTCAGTTGCAGATGATTTGGCCTCTGCAGTGCATTTGCTAATGGGTGAAGTAGCCGAGAAAACTCCAATAGTATTGATTAGAGACGCTCCTATCGTTTTCGATGAAGGCATATATGGCTCTGCAAGTATGACGATTTCGTCGGGCGAGTGTCTTTTCATGAGCACTTTCGGACAGAAATAGTTCTTCTAGTACTTATGAGCAACTGGAATGAATACAAAGACTAGACTTGGCTTTCTGTCATCTTGTATTGTTTTGTTACATTTTCTACGTTGCCATTCTCGAAGGCATATAATTCTTTCAGGTTTTTCTTCCATTCTCTTTCGTACATTAAGGGGTCGTTGATTTTTTTCTCTGATGGGTCCACGTGAATCCACTTTTTTTGTTCATTATCCCATACTTCTGTCCAGACGTGGTCGGACATGTCAAGGATTAATCTGGCGCGATAGTTGTGGGCTAGGCAGAGGGCGGTGAATAGAATGCTAAACTCTCCGCATCTTCCTTTACCGTAAGCTATTATTCCCATGGGGTCATTGTGTCGAACTATGTCTTCCTTACTCCATTCAACCGTTTTGTGAAGCCATTCTAGCAGCTCTATCAAAGTATATTTTCTTTCAAAGAGGCTTCTCAGTTCAGAAAGCATGGATGGATCCGTCAATTTCTCGCTGACTTCACGATATTTTTTAACAGCCTTTCTGTTTACAGAAACCATTCGGTTTAACACTACTCCTTCTCACATCTTTGCCTTAAAGCGGAAACATGGTTTCAGTAAATCTATAACCAAAAAACTCTTGTGAACCAGCAATCAATAGTTAAAGTAAAAGTCGTCCACGCCAATATTTCAAAGGTTTGCGCGAAAATCTGCTCCAGTGGGGTTCAAAGCTGTTCAAATAGGCCCGCTTAGAAGCGTTGTTGCCATCAAAGGCAAACACTTGAGAAGAATTCTTGAAGGTCTAAACATAAAGAAAATCTTGTCAGATGAACCTACGATGCAGAAAGTTCGTTTTAAAAGAAGAGGGATACGTTGCGGCATAGCAAATAGCTCCCTTCAAAGGGAGGAACCAGTTTCCTTCAATTGTTAAAAGCGGCCTACGTGTTCAAGCATAGACTATTGAGCATCCTTGCTCATGATGCCGTGTTGGAATAATACCATCAAAAGACAACGCATCCTTCTGTAGTAAAGGGAACAATCAACTTTCCAGATCTCATAGATCTTTTGCGAGAAAATAGGTATGAGGGTGACTTACCTTTGAGATAAGAGATAGTGAAAGGAAGATTGTGGAGAGCAAAGAATAATTGATTAAGAGGTGCCTTAACATCCTAAACGTTTTCATGTTTGTTTTGTTCGGTTAGTGAAGAGCATTAAATTCGCAGAAGACAAAACTTTATAGAGGAAGACCCCCATGAAGGTTGCGCTTAATGCGATAATCATCCTTTCCACAGGGTATACCCACGTTAAAAGTTGCCAAAACAATGTCCAATCGTCAACATCGGCATTGAAAATAGGCCAAGAAGTGAATTCAAAGGCTAAGGAACCAGCAACTTGACCAGCCAACGTAGATATCAGAAAAACTATGAAGAAAGCGGATAAAAGCTTTGAATTATTGTTAGAGTTTTGCATGTTCTTTAAAGCCACGGACTGCAAAGGAGAAACCAAAACCAGAAAGCCCAGTATTTGAAACCACATTAATGGAGGATACAGCCAAACTGGGCCAACGAAGGGAAAAAACCCAAAAAAGAATAGAAGCGAGAAATACATAAAGGCACAAACGGTGCTCTTATTCGCGTATAGCATGCCGGCGAAAAACGCCGTAACAATGCCAGATACAAAACTTGGCGGAATGAAAGGAGCAGCAAAAAAGAGACCAACTATTCCGCCCAAAAGTGTAGACAACATACCAAGGTATGACCCAAGAATAATTCCAATTATTGGCGCTGTGATTGCCGCTAAAGTTATGGATCCACCCTGCGAACCAGCTATCGGAAAGGCCGGAATGAAACAGAAATATGTATACAAAGCTGTAAAACATATGATCAGAGAAACATCTTTAGCCTTTAACCTTCTGCCCACTTGCATACCTTACAGTCCTTCTATACAGTGCAGCATCTGGTCTTAGAGCTTATGCATAATGTTCACTTATTTATTTTACCTGTCCGATATGGTTTCCAAATAGGGAGCGCGGTACCGTAAACCTTAAGATATAAGACAGTCTAATACGTAGTATGGAGGAGTGAGTTTGGGAAAAGCAGCTCTAGTAACGCCTTTGTACATTTCTGTTGCTTGGACTCTCATGGTTAGTTACCAGTTGTTCACTCAGACGGCAGTCACAACAGTTACGGATTACATCGGAATGTTTTGGCCTTCAGTGGGCGCCTGGTTGGACACCAGAATTGACATGTTAGTCTTCATTTATGCCTTCGCGTGGGTTTTCCTTTTATCATCTGCCATCCCGTCGGTTATTCTTGGAAAAGAAAGAGGCGTGCTCATCCAATTTTTCGTATGTATGACATTAACGTTCATGTCTTTTGTAATTCAGGATGTTTTGACTTATGGAGGCAGGCCAGTTGGCCAGATATTCAGTTTAGTCGTGTTATTCAATAACCCTTTCCTCGCCGTGGGCTATTTACTAATGCCGTATTTCTTGATGCTTATCCTGGACATAAGTTCTAGAAGAAAACAAAAGAAAAAAGAAGAACTGGAAAGTGTCACAGATGTATATTTAGAGGACGCAGCTGTGGCAGAGGAAAAAGCACAAGAAGAAGAAAGCTCATATTGAACTAAACATGTCGAATCCCATAATCACATTAACAACAGATTTTGGGTTAAGAGACCCTTACGTAGCAGAAATGAAAGCAGTTATACTGAGCATAAGTCCAGACGTAAAAATTGTTGACATATCACATCAGATAGAAAAATTCAACATAAGTATGGGTGCATACGTTCTGGCTGTTGCATCATCATACTTCCCAAAAGGCACAATTCACGCAGTAGTTGTAGATCCGGGAGTTGGAACAAAACGTGAAGCCGTGCTGATACAGACAAAGCAACACTATTTGATTGGACCGGACAACGGTGTACTAGCATTAACGGCGGAAAGCCAAGGCATAAAACATGTCTACAAAATAGCAAATCCAAGGCTGATGCTTCCAAAAATCTCCCATACTTTTCATGGAAGAGATATCTTCGCGCCTGCAGCCGCCCACTTAGCAAAGGGAAGGCCTTCATCAGATTTTGGACCGGAAATTCATAGAATTGTGACGCCGAAATTCGCGAAAATAACAAAGAAAAAGAATATGCTCATCGGGGAAGTTGTACACATAGATGGCTTCGGAAATATAGTTACAAACTTCACGGAGAAAGAGATTAAATCAATGGGGATAAAAGCAACGGTTAACCTTAAACTCGGAAACATCAAACTGAAGCTAAGACTCTGCAAAGCCTATGCAGAAATTGAAACACAACCACTAGCTATCATCGGAAGCCACAACTTTTTAGAAATATCCATAAATCAACGAAATGCAGCAGAAGAATTCAAAACAAAAGCAGGAGATAAAGTTACACTTTATCGCTCTTAGTCAAGTCTCGAAGTCTGTTGACTCCGTCAATTTCTTTTATGAACTCAGCTACACTTTTAGGAACGAGTTTCTCCCAGCTTTCTCCATTAAGCAGTCTCTTTCTGATTTCAGTTGAAGAATAAACCTTTCGTTTATGAAAACGGATGGATTCAACCTTATATCCAGCTTCCATGAAAAGTCGCCGTGTTAACGGCTCATTAGAGTAGACGACATCAAATTTTGGGGTGTAACCTTCCACGGCGGAAACCCACATTACATGAAGATGTACGTCAGGCACTGGCACAACCCAAACCCGTCTATAATTTATTTTGGCCTCTTCCAAAGCCCTACGAACCATAACAATCCTTTCACCAGCAGTGAAAGGATCATCAACATAATGACTATACTGAGCGCTGCCAACAACAATAATGAGCTCATCAACTTCTTTCAATACATCTTTTATCGCCTCCAGATGGCCCAAATGAAAAGGCTGAAACCTCCCAATAAAAAGTCCACGCCTCATCATGAAACACTCACGCGATACTATTGCACCCATAGACGAATTAAAATTTACTCTTTTCCAAATGTTTCAACGCTAGCCCAATAGGAAAAATCTAAAGCTTCTCGCTATCGTTGGAACCTCTAGGTTAGAAATGTAGCTTCCATTTTTTATGCCTCAAAATTTCAAGCTTCACACTCAAGCCCTAACCATACCCACCTAGCTTGAAGTCTGAACTAACCACCCAATGGAATCGAATGATCAATGGAACTGGATACAAAGCCTTAACACGACTAACAGCGCCTGCGTAGAATGCTATAATAAAATGAAAAGGATATTCTATAGAGGAAATCCTAAGCGACTATAAGAAGCAGACAAGAAACCGTCATCATCATTGAAATAATATTATAAATCTTAAAAGGTTCTATTGTTCAATTGTTTGAGATTGTCTCACCTTACTTCATCGAAGGGGTGGATAAGAGGTGCAATCCGTGTCAGAGTACTTCAAAATACTTCCAGTTTTGGTATGTAGAAAGAGACAAGCTAAGGAAAATTTCATGAACAAAAAGATAAAACAACTCAACAAAAATTTGAAACTCAACGTTAAGATTTTGAAGGAGATTATTATCAATGAGGAGAGGGATGTTCCAGTCCTAGATGGGCACGTGGCAAAAGCGGATGTTGTTCTCTTATATAAGCCTCATCTAGGTCTAGGTAACTGTATAGTCAAAATCTTCGAATACGACATTCCCATAATCATTTTCAACGCTGAAGGAAAGACCAACAACCCCTTGGATGCCTTGGAATATGTCTATCCCAAAGAAGAGGTCTGGGTTGCCGTTGATTATCAAGACATAAACCACTATTTAAGAGCCCTTTCAACAAAGAAAAAGATGAGGCAAACAAAAATATTGATTTTGAACTCCGAATATCCACACTGGGAAACGTTTCTTTGCCGCGTTCATGGAGGTCGCGAAGCAATTAGAGAGAAACTTGGGATAGAGCTTGTATATGTAGAAAGCTACGACGTGATAAGAAGATGGAAAAACATAGACGAGAAACATGCGAAACCAATAGCAGAGAAATGGAAGAAAGAAACGGAAAGGATTGTTGAACCGAAGGAAAAAGATCTGATGGCTGTTGCAAAACTATACCTCGTAATGAGAGACCTACTGGAGAAGGAGAAAGCTCACGGGATAACTATGGCTTACGGTGAAGATCCCTTACCCGTCCCTTGCTTTGCATACACCAATTTGAGGGATGAAGGGGTACCAGCGGCGTGCGAAGCAGACATCATCTCCCTACTATCAATGGTAATCTTACATTACATCACAGGCAAACCCTGCTTTATGGGCAACACGTTTGTTGACGTCAATGATGAAGCACTTATCATTAGCCATTGCGTGTGTCCAAGAAGGATGGAAGGGTATGATGAAGTTGCACAGCCTTACGTATTGAGAAGTTACCACAAGAAAAAATTCACTGGTAGCTTGACAGCCTTTGTGAAGATGAAAACAGACCAAGAAGTCACTATCTGCCGCCTGAGCGGTGACTTGAAGAACATGCTCATCGCAAAGGGAAGAGTTGTTGATTGTATAGATGATGATGCGTACTGCAGAGTGACAGGAAAAATAAAAATTAACAACCCAAAAGAATTCATCCATAAGACATCAGGAAACCACCATGTCCTAGTTTATGGCGACTGCAGGGAACAGCTAAGGAGGCTAAACGAAATCTTAGGCATCACCACCATAGAAGTATAAAATGCATGATTAAGTTTAATAGGTTGTCTTGTGAATATCAACGGGAAAAGGTGAATTGTATGGAAAGGCAAGGGCAGCGGTCTCAAAACCTCTGGATTCCAGGCGCAACAACTGTTGGGGTAGTATGCCGAGATGGTGTCATATTAGCCTCTGAAAAACGTGTTTCATACGGCTATCTCATCGTCAGCAAAGGCGGGAAAAAAGTTTTTAGAATAACAGACCGTATAGGGGCGGCATGTGCAGGCCTTGTCTCAGACATGCAAATCCTCGTTAGAGAGGTAGAGGCTTACGCAAACTTGTACAGCCTAGAAGTAAGCAGACCAATTTCTGTAAGATCAGCGGCCAAACTCATGTCAAACCTGCTTTTCAATCGCAGGCTGGCACCATTGATTACACAGACGATCGTTGCTGGAACAGACGGTGAAGGGACATCACTTTACGTGCTAGACATTTTAGGCTCAGTCATACCTGACAAGTACGCAGTTGTAGGTTCTGGAACAGAAATAGCGATGGGTTTGCTTGAGGAAGGGTACAGAGAAGGTATGACCATAGAGGAAGGTAAAAACTTGGTTGTCAGAGCCATAAAATCCGCCATAAGCAGGGATGTAATGAGTGGAGACGGAATAGATTTTCTACTTATAACCAAAAATGGTACGCAAGAAGATTCGATAAAGTTCTAAACTTCAAAACTTTAAGAATGGTTTTACATCTTTTCGGACAACTTCAAGCTACAAAATAATCAAAGAACTTAGAAGAAAAATGAAGAATAACAATGGTAGACTGAAATATCATATAACCAAAAAAGCCTTACTATACGGAAAGACTATTTACAAGCTTTGAACAAATGCAAAGTTTAGTTAATCCTTAAAGAATGAAACTCTTGGGTCATCGATGTGGAGAGGGCATAGATTGTCGTTTCAACTCAACCTGGAAGAAGGAAGATTTCTCGTTCAACTTGCACGCAAAGCCGTGGAAGAACATTTGAAAAATACGAAACGCATCAGCCTTCCAGAGGATGCTCCTAAAAAGCTTTTGCAGTCCTGCGGTGTGTTCGTTACCATTAACAGTGTAAAACACAAAGGAAGGGAACTGAGAGGATGCATTGGGCTCCCATATCCAACAACTCCGCTAGTTCAGGCAGTAATTGAATCCGCAATAAGCTCAGCTACCCAAGATCCCCGTTTCTATCCTCTCTCACTAAAAGAACTAGACAACGTAGTTTTCGAAGTTAGCGTGCTTACTCCGCCCCAAGTAATAGAAGTGAAAAAACCAAGCGAATACACGTCTAAAATCAAGGTTGGAGAAGACGGATTAATCGTTGAGAAAGGCATGTCTAAAGGACTGCTTCTGCCACAAGTGCCTGTTGAATGGAAATGGAATGAAGAGGAATTCTTATGCCAATGCTGCATTAAAGCAGGCTTGCCTCCGGACTGTTGGTTGCTAAAAGGCACCAAAATCTACAAATTTCAAGCCATAGTTTTTGAAGAGGAAAAGCCTAGAGGTGAAGTGAAGCGAAAAGCACTCGGTGGGAAATAGTTCCATGCGAGTTTATTTTGCTCCATGCGGCATCGGCTTAGGACATGTTGGAAGAAGTATTCCAATAGCTAGAAAACTTTTAGAAAAAAACGCGGATGTTATGTTCTCTACATATTTGGAAGGAATTCGTTATGTTGAACGGGAAAAGCTTCCACTCTTTAAGGCTCCACCAATCGGGTTTCAAGTCAAGTCAGACGGAACAATAGATTTTAGACAAACAGCAGTTAATCCAGGTCCATTTATCGCATCCTTCACTCTTATGGAACAAGTTAACGCTGAACTGGAGGCGATTGAACGTTTCAAACCAGACATAGTTGTTTCAGATTCCCGTGCTTCACCCTTATTGGCAGCGAGAATTTTAGACATACCTAGAATCTGTATCCTAAATCAGTTTCAACTAATAATCCCACGTGAGAAAAATTTCTTGCGTTTAGCAAAATTCGTAGACTCCATAACACTTGTACTTGTTGGGAAAGTATGGACTAGCGGCAATATGGTTTTAATACCAGACTTTCCTCAACCGTACACAATATCTGCTGGAAACTTAAACATTCCAAAATCATACAAGAAAAATGTAAAACTCATAGGACCAATTTTATCGACACGGCCAAACGAGTTGGCAGCCGATAAAGAAATTCGCAAGAAGACAGGATTACCCACAGATAAGCCAGTCATTTTCGCACCTATAAGCGGCCCAACCAGAGAGAAAGCCTTCTTAACAGGGATTTTAAGAAAAATCTTACTGGAATTTCCGGTTGATTATGAAGTTGTTTTGTCACTCGGTTACCCAAATGCCGACACAGAACCTATACGACATGGTAATTTGAGGATTTACAAATGGATCCCAAACCGTTTTGAATACTTGAAAACTTGCGATTTAGTCATAAGTCGCGCTGGACACGGAACCCTAACGCAGTGCATGTGTTATGGCAAACCCATGATTCTTGTGCCGACACCTAGCCATACAGAACAACTTAACAACGCTAAACAAGCTGAAAGATTAGGTGTTGCAAAAGTGGTTGGCCAACAAGAATTGAACAAAGAAAATCTCCTGGAAAATGTCCAGCGAGTCTTGGAAGGCGAAATTCCGGAGAGGCTTAAACAAATTCAAAGAGAAATTTTAGAATACGATGGCTTAGAAAATGCTGTTAAAACAATATGTGAAATGGCCTAAAAAGGCTGCCAACTGGTTTCCAACCAAACGAAATGAAACAAGTATTTTAAGTTAAGCAACTATAAGGGTAATTATGTTCTTGCCGCGCAAAGTTTTGGAAGGAAAACTTCGAAATATGCTGACTGAAGACATTGGTCAAGGAGACATAACCACAGCATTGGTTATTCCCGCAGATAGCACTGCAGAAGCGGAGGTGATAACAAAAGAATCAGGAGTTATAGCCGGGATGGAAGAAGCAAAAATCCTTCTGGAAGACTTGGGACTCAAAGTCGAAAATTTGGTTTCAGACGGAGAAAAAGTCAAGGCAAAGAACATTCTAATGAAAATTTCTGGAAACACGCGAACCATACTTACGGGTGAACGTACTCTTCTAAACATTGTTTCTCGAATGAGCGGTATCGCAACAACTACAAGAAAAATGGTGGAGAAAATTCGCAAGGAAAGGCTTAGAACAAAGGTTGCATCCACGCGAAAGGTTGCGCCTGGTCTTCTCTATTTCGATAAAAAGGCTATTTTAATAGGTGGCGGAGACACACACAGGCTTCATTTAGATGATATGATTTTGATAAAAGACAACCACATCGCGGTTGTGGGAAGCGTTGAAAAAGCCGTAAAAACCGTTAGAAGAAATGCGTCATTTAGCAAAAAAATTGAGGTTGAAGTAACAAAAGTAAAGGATGTTCTAACCGCTGCGAAGGCTGGAGCAGACATAATCATGCTGGACAACTTTTCCACAAAACAAATAGAAAAAGCTGTTAAACTCCTCAGAAAAGAACATCTTTATAGGGAGGTTCTTCTTGAGGCAAGCGGCGGAATCACCGTAGAAAACATTCTTGCGCACGCGTCAACAGGAGTCGATATAGTGAGTTTAGGCGAAATAACAGACAGTGCAAAGGCACTGGATATAAGCCTAGAAATCACTCGAACCCACCAAGATATGAAATCAAAGCCAGTTCTATAATTGCTGCTGCCAACAGCATTACAGCACAAATCGAAATCAAAATGCATGCGTCTACAATTTCTTTCTTGCCCTTACGTCGTATTATACGCCAAGTTAACCAGACACTTTCAGCAAAAGCAACAGAATATGCCAGAAACTCCAACCATGTGAATGGAAACACAAACAAAAAAACAAAAACAATGAGAGGTGACAAACCTTGAGTGATGCTTTCTGCTGCGATCACAACACCCGTATTGTATAATACATAACACCCGAAAATGGGTCCTGCGATAGGTGTGAACGTTGCTAAGCATATCATGAAATTATTCCCAAAAATAAGTTGCACGTTGATGCTTTCCCGCATTTCTTCAAGCTGTTGTTCTATCTCGTTTGCTTCTTCAAGACTGAGTGGAGTTAACGTGCCTGCAACCGTTATTATTATGGAGAGAAGGAAAAACGTTGCGATTGTTAAGATTCTTTTGATTTTTGTTGGAGCATTTCTCCAAAAGTTGAATGCCAACTATATGGCCTCCTTTGATTTTATACTTTCGGAGTTATTTTTAAAGCTCTGAAACCCCTTGCGCACGGATTTAACATTTCTCCGATATTAACTTTTTTCAGGATTTTTTTTGTGTCCTCTGCGCATCCCCTAATGTCGTGTTCTGCAGCTATAAGGGAGCAAAGGCACACTCCTTTTTCAGTTAGTGTGGGCTGGCATTTAGAGGGTAGACCCAAGAGGACTATTTGGCCCTCTTTGACGGTCTTTTCACATGCATACAAGATTGCATATGCCCCTGCTGTTAACTCTGCAATTCTCACGGGAATACTTTCTTTTCCTATGGCTAGAACCTCAACTCCGTACCTCTGTGTAACTTGACCGGCGATTCTCCTTAGTTTAGGCAGAATTTTGATAAGGTGACGTCTTGCTCTGCCTGAAATCCTTATGTTTGAGAATTGAATTGGAGATAACTGTTCCAGCGGAACAGCTCCCAATGACATATCAAGATGCACGACATCCGCCTTTACTTTTCCAAGCAGTTCTCTACAAAGCTCTGCTTCATGCACTATAACTTCGTGTCCTTTTTCCACATTCGCAAAAATTGGTTCAGCCAAACATGCACTTGACTCTCTATACGGTGGATTAACTAATACAGAAGCAGTTGCAACAATTTGCAACGGTTCAAACCTATCATTCAGTAAAGCGGCAGAAGAATCCGCAGCGATAACCTTCAAACATCTCACCTCGCCTTTTATAAAGGATTGATCGGAATTTATGCTTGCTGCTTCAACTTGTCAACTATTTCAGACGATGTCCCAGAATGAACATTTCCGAGCTCTTGGCGCGGCTTGCTTTAGGTTTTATTATCTTCACAACTTCAAAATATTGTTTCACTTTATTGATGAAATCATCAAGTATGTCTCCTTGAAAAACTTTCACAAAAAAGCTTCCGGAAGGCTTAAGCATTTTCAAGGCTATTTCCAGTGCGTGCAAAGCCAGGTCTATTTGGCGGGCATGATCCACTTCCCATATTCCAGAAATGTTCGGTGACGCGTCCGAAATAACAGCGTCGGCTTTTCTTGGAAGAAACTTCAATATTTGCTGCGACGTCTCCTGTTCCGTTATGTCGCCTGTTATTGTTCGAACATTGTCTTCAGGAAATGGTTCGATAGATCTTACGTCAACCCCCAAAACAAAACCTTTGCTTCCAACAATTCTTCTTGCAGCCTGAACCCAGCCACCTGGCGCAGCACCCAAATCAACGACAACGTCGCCTTTCTTTATAAAATGATGTTTACCCACAACTTCAAAAAGCTTGTAGGTTGCTCTGGAACGATATTTTTCTTCCTTCGCCTTCTTATAGTAATAATCTCTTTTGCGTTCTTGCAGCCATGCTTTAGGCAAAACTAGCTGTCACCCAGTACATCAACTTCTTTTCTGGCTATGCCCAGCAGCCATTCCGTGAGTTTTTCGCAGTTTTTAGGGGTTATTGTTCCTGCTGAGCCGCATCTGGGGTTATACAGACACATTAGGCATGGACAATCTGCTATAGAGTCTATTGATGCTGGAATCCTTTTTGGATAAATCCGATAAGTCCATCTTCCGTTGTGGAGTTCCTTTTCTCGGCGAATTAGCCCCTTGCTCTCTAGTTTTAAGGCTATTCTGGAGCCTTCTCTACTGCTTCCCCCAAGTTTTTGCCAGAGTTTTGACTGGAGCACACCTTCGTTACCCGTATTCATTATCAATTGCAGAGCTTTTTGTTCCATATCGTTACGCCTAGGCATTTTTACCAGTTCCAAGCGTTCCATGTTAATATATATGTAGCTTTGAATAAAAATGTGTGTGTTGGAAATTTCAAGAAGTAACGGTTAAGGACGGTAAAATGAACCGGAAAGGAACTGCCGAATCTTACTGTTTGGGTATTGAATCTACAGCAGATGACTTCAGTGTCGGAATTTCAAGATTTGACGGAGAAACATTGGCAAACGTAATACGCGCTTACATTCCGCCAGAAGGAGGAATACATCCAAGAGAAGCAGCTAGACATCATGCAGAAGTGGCAAGCAAAGTTCTAGAAGAAGCTTTCAAAAAAGCGGGAATAAAACCACAAAATTTGTCAATCATAGCGTTCTCTCAAGGTCCAGGCCTCGGTCCATGCCTTCGCACAGGCGCAACAGTAGCCAGAGCATTGGCTTCTTATCTTTGCATTCCACTCGTGGGGATTAACCACTGTGTTGCACACATTGAAATAGGAAAACTGAAAACTGGTGCCAAGGATCCTGTTACGTTGTACGTTTCCGGTGGAAACACTATAGTTTCAGCCTTCGATTCTGGTCGCTACAGAGTTTTCGGTGAGACTTTAGACACCGCTCTCGGAAACTGCTTGGACGTCTTCGCCAGAGAGGCTGGACTACGTCAAAGGATGGGCGAGCCGTTCGGGGCTGTTGTTGAAAAACTTGCTCGAAAAGGAAAAAGAATGATTCTCTTGCCATACACGGTTAAGGGTATGGATCTTTCCTTCAGCGGTTTGTTAACCGCCGCAACAAACCTACTCAAAAAAGGAGAGTACAAGCTTGAAGACTTATGTTACAGCCTTCAAGAAACTGTGTTTTCTATGGTTACTGAAGTCACTGAAAGAGCTTTGGCGCACACAGAGAAAAAAGAAGTATTGTTGACTGGTGGAGTGGCAGCCAACAAGAGACTTCAGTCAATGATTAAGGCTATAGCGGAAGAACATGACGCTGAATTCTGTGTAGTGCCAAGTCAATTCGCAATTGATAATGGAACCATGATTGCATGGACAGGCATACTAGCCTACACACATGGCATAGCCACACCAATCGAGAAAAGCTTTGTGAAGTTGAGGTGGCGGCTTGAAGAGGTTAAAGTTCCGTGGATAAGACGAAGCAGCCACTGCTGATCAAGAAAGGGGCGGAAGCCAGCCTTTACCTTGCAGATTGGCACGGCAGAAAAGTGATAATGAAAAAACGCTTGCCGAAGAAGTATCGGTTACCAAAACTAGATGACCAAATCAAAACCTATAGAACAAATCATGAGCCGCAACTGATTCACGAAGCAAAAAAAGCTGGAGTGCCCACACCAACAATATTTTTGGTTGACATTAAAGGTGCCACCATTATAATGGAGTTTACAGAAGGAAAACCAGTAAAACAGCTGTTAGACGAAATTTCTAAAAGCGAAAGGTACCGTTTATGCCTCAAAATCGGCGAGTTGATAGGCAGACTACATGAGTGGGGAATAATCCATGGCGATTTAACAACATCAAACATGATTCAAAACTCTGAAGGAAAGATCTTCTTCGTGGATTTTGGACTCGGCGAAAAGAATAAAGAACTGGAAGCCAGAGGGGTTGATCTACACCTTATGAAGAGGGCTCTCCAAAGCACACATTTCCGATTCGCCGAAGAATGCTTTAATGCTGTGACTGAAGGCTATTCCAAACTCTTAGATGCTGAAACTGTGAAAAACGTTTTAGACAAGATAAAGGAGATAGAGAGAAGGGGAAGGTATGTCGCCGAAAGAAAAGGTGGAAAACAATGATTAAGACTGTCTGGTGTGTCACCTTTTATGTTTCAGATTTAAAAGAAGCTGCAAAATTCTATGAAGAAATATTAGGCTTGGAAAAGAAATATGAATACGCAAGCTACGTTGGATTCGAATGCGGTGGAGTGGAAATCGGATTGATTCCAAAACTCACAGAAGAACAAAAGGTAAGCCCCTTATCGCCTTCTGTGGAGTTTCTTGTAGATGACGTGGAAAAAGTCTACAAAGAACTGAAGAATAAAGAAGTAAGGTTCATCAAAGAACTGCATGATGAACCTTGGGGCGGAAGACAGGCAACCTTCACAGATCCAGACGGCAACACGCTGGAAATAGTGCAGATGAACTGGGAAAAATACTTTAGCGTCTCAGTTGAAGGTGCAAAGAAAAAGTCGTGAAGCGGAAATGAGTTTTCAACTAAGGGGCAGAGTCATATTCTTCGCAACGAACAACCTCAACAAGTTCAATGAAGCCCGCAAAGTATTAGCCGAACGTAACATAGCAGTGGGTATGCTTAGAGTCAAAAGCTTGGAAATTCAAAGCGACAGCTTAGAAGAAATTGCGAAAACAAGCGTCTTGCACGCCTTTGAAAAATGTTACCTTCCAATAATAGTTGAGGACGCTGGATTATTCATAGATGCATTAAACAGATTCCCAGGACCGTACGCCGCTTACGTTTATAGAACCATAGGCAACAGGGGCTTACTGAAACTCATGGAAAACACTGAAAACAGAAAAGCAAAATTCCAGTCAGTAATAGCATACTGTTCATCAGAATTAAAGTCACCAATGTGTTTCATAGGAAAAGCTGAGGGAGAAATAACAAAAAAAGAGAGGAAAGAAAAAGGCAAAGCAGGCTTTGGTTTCGACCCTATATTTAAACCAGCAGACAGCAACGAAACATTTGCAGAGATGACCACCGCGGAAAAAAACAAATACTCGCACAGGGCTCAAGCTTTACGAAAATTTGCTGAGTGGTACCAGAAATCTCTATAACGAAAACCAGAACGCTAATTATTTCAATCAATAATTTTAAATATTCGTCTCTCCTCGCTCATATAGAGCTTAAGGGATAAAAGATGCCAAAGAAGAAAAAGGGAAAATCTCACTCAATAAGACCAGTTAGCAAGCGGCCTCCAAGCTGGTGTAAATACCAGCCAGAAGAGGTGGAAGCCCTAGTCATCAAACTGGCAAAGGAAGGCCAGCCTCCAAGCCGCATAGGAACAATCCTGAGGGATCAACACGCAATTCCTCTAGTTAAGCTCATCACTGGAAAAACAATAACACAAATAGTTAAGGAGGCAGAGCTTGCACCCACAACACCCGAAGACCTTGGAAACCTACTTAAGAAGGCTGCAAGACTCACGGCACACCTCGAAAAAAACCAGAAAGACTTACACAACAAGAGAGCCCTCCAACTTGCCGAAGCAAAAATCTACAAACTCTCAAGATACTACAAACGGGAAGGAGTCTTACCTCCAAACTGGAAGTACGAACCAAAAGTATCCGTCATAACCTAAAAACTCTTGTGTAGTAAGCGTCTTTATACATTCCGAAATGCCCAACACGGTTTTCAGCATTGCTAAGAATAAAGAAGAAATAGTTAAGATTATTAAAAAGGAGGTTGGAATTCAAACATGGAAGGGCATTTTGTTTCGTATATTAGGATATTACGACCTAAATTATGGATACCATCAGTTGTTTCTATGTTTATTGGTTTCATTTTTGCACTTAACATACGTTCTTTTTCTGTATTTTCTTCATTTCACCTTTTCTTAGCATTGTTAATTACTGGTCCTTTTATAGGTGCTGGGGCTGTTGTTTTGAATCAATATTTTGACTATGAAGAGGATAAACACTCACCAAAGAGAAAAAAGTATCTCTTAGTAACTGGTGATGTTGATAAGAAAAACGCATTCATCTACGCCATTTTTCTTTTAATAATGGGTGTCCTAGTTGCCTTGTACATAAACTTTGACGTCCTTGTCATTACTTCAATTGCTGCTCTTTTTTCTGTAACCTATTCTACACCCCCATTAAGGTTCAAAAAAAGACCGTTTTTAGATTCCGCAACTAACGGAATTTGTTATGGTATTCTACCAACTTCAGTTGGTTTTAGTATTGCATTTTCCTTTTCTTCAGAATGTTTAATTATATGTCTCCCTCTTTTTCTTGGATATACGGCAGGTCATATGTTACCTGCGATACCTGATATAGAAAATGACAAGAGATTTAATTTGCGCACAACTGCAGTAGTGTTAGGATACAAAAATACAGTTATAGGAGCAATGAGTTTGTTTCTATTTATGATAATTTTACTCGGGATATATGTTTATATGAAAATTATCCCCTTAGGTGCTATCATTGTCTTTCCAATAGGAGCATATATTCTAAAAGAACACATTGAATTACTTAGAAAGGGTGAAGAGGTCAGGAAAAACCTATATGACCGATTATCCATAGAGTTTGTGTTTATGGCGACTATGTTTCTAGTTATTTTATTAATAGCAAAAGGTTTGACGTGATTTTGGGGGCTAATTAGAGGAGTCCAAAATTTCTTCGGTGAAAAATTGCAGGGCACATCGCCATTCTTAAATAAAACAGCCTCTCTAGCCTAAGTGTGGTGGCTATGGGTTCAGACGAGAGAAAAGTCACGGATTTTTTAGATTCGGTTTCGCAGGCTGCCGAAACAATTCTGGAGACCGTTAAGGAAGATGGTTTAATTCATGTCTTTTCGCATCTGGATGCCGATGGTATTGCGGCTGCTGGGATCATTGGAAAAGCCTTGTCTAGGCTTGACGCAAAATTTCACATCAGGATAACCCAGTGGATTGACGAGAAAATTACAGAGGAAATCCTCTCAGAGAAGCCGCAACTGATAGTCTTCACGGACCTAGGAAGCGGCTACATCGATGTGTTGAATGGGAAGCTCTCGAATTTTAAAATCGTAATTCTAGACCATCACCAAGTCAGTGGAGAAAAAACAGTAAATATCGTACATGTGAACCCACATCTACATGAGATAGATGGAACACGAGATATTAGCGGCTCAGGAGTTGCATATCTAGCAGCTAAAGCCATGGACAAGGCCAACATTGACTCGGCACCCGTGGCTCTGGTTGGAGCCCTCGGAGACTTACAAGATAAGTATGATCAACGAACGTTTGGAGGACTAAACGAAAAAATAGTTGAAGACGCGAAAAGCACCGGGCTTTTAACTGTTGAAAAAGACTTGATATTTTTTGGCAGAGAGACACGTCCCATCCACAGGACCTTAGCATCTACAACCAACCCGTTTATCCCAGGGATAAGCGGCAAAGAAGACAGGAGCCTGGCCTTTCTAGTAAGTCTAGACATCAAACCGAAGCATGGCGACAAATGGCGAGCTTTGAGGGATCTTTCTGAAGAGGAGAAGAAAAGGTTGTGCTCTGCCCTTGCAGACTATTTGCTGTCAAAAGGTTTACACTATGAACTTTCCAATCTTATTGGACACGTTTACATTTTAAATCGTGAGGAACCATGGACCCCGCTTAGAGATGCAAGGGAATTCGCTGTCTTGCTTAATGCAACCGGACGCATGGACAAGCCGAGTCTCGGCATAGCCGTGTGCATGGGCGACAGAGGCTCAGCCCTTGAAGAAGCAAACAAGGTGTTAAGAAAGTACAGAAGAACAATTGGCAAGTATCTTGGATGGGTTGTGGAAAAACCAGAAAGAATGGAAGAGTTAGAAAACATATACGTTGTTCACGGCGAAAACTTTCTGAAAGACAAAATAGTAGGAGCTATATCATCTATTCTTTCAACAAGCCTCCCAAATCCTGAAAAACCGTTAATCATGTACGCCAATGTGGAAGATGAAGAAATAGCGAAGTTTTCTGCAAGAACAATAGATATGGTGACTAACAAAGGAGCTAACCTTGGGGAGGTCATGCAGGTTGCAGCTGAAAAATGCCTAGGAAAAGGTGGTGGTCACAACATAGCGGCTGGAGCCCAAGTTCCCATAGAGAACATTAAAACTTTCATAAAACTTGTTGATGAACTTGTTGGAAAACAGCTGAAAGACGAGAAAAATGAAAGCTGAAATCACGCTGAAATATGATGACGCTAAAGACGCGGCAGCCGTTACAAGGGCTGTTTCGCCAGACAACTTTAAAGTGCCACCTGGCTTGTCTATTGAAACAACAAGTATAGGGAACAAAGTTGTCACACACATAAGATGCGGAGGGAAGCTTTCAACTTTTATAGCTACGATTGACGACCTCCTCTTCTGCGTCTCAATAGCTGAAAAGACCCTTCTAACAGCAAAGAACCTTAGGTGAGAAGACGTTTTTCCACACCTAATCGTAAGGTTAAATAGACAATCTATTGTAGACTTAGAAGACTGACCCACAAACGAAAACATTCAAAGTGAGAAAATGCTAGACATTAAGCTTATCCGTGCAAACCCTGAACTCATAAGGAATAATCTGAAGAAGAGAGGAGACCCTGAAAACCTGAGGATGCTTGATGAACTTATTGAGTACGACAAAGGATGGCGGCAACTGCTAACAAGATTGAATGAACTCCGCCATAAAAGAAGACTGATAACAACAGAAATTGCATCTTTGAAAAAGAAAGAAAAAGATGTCAGCACTAGAATTTCGAAGGCAAAAAAGATCGACACAGAGATAACAACACTGGAAAAGCAGGTAGAAGAATGTGAAAAGAAAACGCAGTATTATCGTATGAGAATTCCAAATCTCTTGCACGAATCAGTTCCAATAGGCAAAGATGAACATGATAATGTTCCATTAAGGGCATGGAGTGAAACACCCAAATTCAGATTTCCTGCCAAAGACCATATAGATTTAGGTCTAGCCTTGGACATAATGGATATCGAGAGAGCTGGAAAAGTCGCCGGAGCCAGATTCTTCTACCTAAAAAGAGAAGGCGTCTTGTTTGATATGGCTTTGATGAGTTTCGCCCTAGAAGAAATGGTTAAGAAAGGCTACACGCCTATAGAGCCGCCCTTTCTTATGAGACGCAAACCATATGAGGGTGTTGTGGCGTTAAGCGATTTCGAAAATGACTTGTACAAGGTTGAAAAGGAAGATCTATATCTGATTGCGACTTCGGAGCATCCGATGGCAGCAATGTTCACAAACGAAGTCTTGAAAGCAGAGGACCTCCCGCTTAGACTTGTTGGAGTGAGTGCTAACTTTAGAAAAGAAGCTGGTGCACATGGAAAAGATACGCGCGGAATATTTCGAACGCATCAATTTAACAAGATTGAACAATTTGTTTTCTGCAAACCAGAAGACTCGTTGAAAATCCATGAAGAACTGATGCAAAACGCTGAAGAACTTGTTCAAAAACTCGATTTGCCATACCGTGTTGTGAATGTCTGCACAGGAGACATTGGAACAGTTGCATCCAAAAAATACGACTTAGAGGCTTGGATGCCAGCCCAAAATGCTTATCGGGAGATAATCTCCTGCAGTAACTGCACAGACTACCAAGCGAGAAGGCTGAACATAAAATACAGAGAGAAGGAAGGTGAACCGCCAAAAGGATTTGTGCACACTCTGAATTCGACAGCCATAGCCACTGGCAGAACAATTGTTGCAATCCTTGAGAACTACCAGCGAGAAGACGGCTCAGTTATTGTTCCAGAAGCTTTAAGAAAATACATGAGTCACAAAGAAAAAATCGAGCCTAAACGGTAAAACCTTTAATACTATGATGTGAATTTCCAAGCTACATTTGGAGGGTAAACTTGTCGCGGACAAGACGTTTAAGGGATAAATGGCGTAGCAAATCATGGTATACGGTGTTGGCACCACCATACTTTGGGAACGTTGAGCTAGGAGCGGTGCCTGTTGACGCTCCAGAAAAACTAATCGGAAGAGTGATTGACTCAACGTTATATGATATCACAAATGACTTTGCTCATCAATATCTGAAAATGCATTTCCAAATAACGGAAGTTGACGGAAAAACCGCACGCACGATGTTTAAGGGACATGAATATTCACGCGACTATTTGCGAAGCCTTGTCAGAAGAAGAACAACAAAAGTTGACGGAATATTCAGCATCAGTACAAAGGATGCATATAAGCTACAAGTATCTGTCAGCGCCTTCACACTTTCAAGGATTAAGACATCACAGGAGCAAGCTGTACGTATTACAATGAAGAAGATAATTGAGGAAAAGGCTTCAACGCTTACACTGGACCAGTTTGCCCAAGAGATAGTTCTTGGAAAAATAGCGTCGGACATTTACAATGAAGCTAAAAAGATAGCTCCGCTACGCCATGTTGGAGTTAGGAAATCCAAGCTTATAAATCCGCTAGCGCAGTTGTTGCAGTTGCAAGCACAGGTGCAAACCCAGAAGACCGCGGAAGCTTAGTTTTTTAGAAGGCTTTTTCCGTATTCGTAACCTTTTTCGAATGCTGTTAGGTTCAACTCTAGGAAAGCCTTTGGAACATTACGCCTTATCGATTCTTCCAAATGCGCGACGTTTAGCAGATTTGTTATTGCCGCAAATGCTCCTATCATGACAACGTTTGCAACTATTTTTTTACCGAGCGCTTCAGCAATTCTTGTTGCTGGAACCTCATAAACATCGGCTTTCAATTTCTTCTTCTGGTTTGGAACCAAATCCGGGTCTACTATGAGTATGCCGTTTTTCTTCAAGTCGTCAATGTACCCTAGATATGCTTCTTGCGACATAACAAGCAGGATGTCGGGATGCTCAACCTTTGGAAAGTCTATATCTTCGTCAGAGATTATCACTTCTGATCTGCAACGACCCCCCCTTGATTCTGGACCGTACGATGCTGTTTGAATGGCGTTTTTGTTTCCGTAAACGCAGGACGCTGCGGCCAAGATCAAACCAGTTCTTATGATCCCTTGTCCGCCAAAACCGCCGATACGTATTTCCACAAGCATAATCTTAGCCTCCTGTCAACCTTTCTTGAACCTTTATGAACTGCCTCTGAAGTAGTTCTCCATATGTTGGCTTCTCAGTGTCAACGAATTCGCCGACTATTATTTTTTCACTTGTGATCTTAGCCTTTGATGGATCATAGCCGTGTCTTATTTCTGAAATTTCTCTGTACTGTTTCATCGTGTCAACAGCTTTTCCAAGCTTGTTCCGTCTTCCATAAATTTCCGGACATGGAGAAACAACTTCGATAAACTTGAAACCTTTCTTTTGCAGGGCCTTCTTAATGGACTCTGTAAGTCTTTTAACGTGAAGCACAGTCCATCTAGCCACATAAACTGCACCTGCAGCGGCAGCCAAGTGCACAAGATTGAAGGGATGTTCAATGTTGCCGTAGGGTGTCGTTGTGGTGTATGAATCTAATGGAGTTGTCGGTCCAAACTGGCCTCCAGTCATTCCATAGTTAAAATTGTTTGAGCATATAACCGTCATGTCCACATTTCGCCTAGCAGCATGGATGAAGTGGTTGCCACCGATTGCAAATAGATCTCCGTCGCCGCTGATAACAGCAATGGTTAATTTTGGATTTGCAAGCTTTATTCCAGACGCCAAAGCTATAGGACGCCCGTGGGTCGTGTGGAAAGAATCACATTTTATGTAACCTGCAACTCGGCCCATACAGCCTATTCCTGAAACAACCACAAGCTCGTTTATGTTAATGCCTAAATCGTCAAGGGCATTCACAAAACAGTTAAGGATTATTCCGTTTCCGCAGCCTTCACACCATATGTGTGGAAATCTTTCTACGCGAAGATATTTGGCTAATGAGTGGGTATCAAATTTTTGTGTGGCTGTCATGCTTTTGCAGTTCTCCTTATAACTTCAAATATTTCGGAGGGAGTGTGTGGTTCTCCGCCAATTTTAGGTATAAAATGCACTGGTGTTTCCTTGGCTATTCTTTCAACTTCTCTTACAACTTGTCCACAATTCATTTCTGGAACGACCATCAACTTAACACGGTTAGATAACTCTTCAACCTGTTTTTCTGGAAAGGGCCAAACTGTTACTAGCCGTAACAGCCCAGCTCTTATTCCAGCTTCGCGAGCCCTTTTCACAGCGCTCACTGAAGCCCTTGAAGGAATACCATAGGCGACGACTGCCACTTCCGCGTCTTCAAGCATAAACTCATAAGTCCTAACTATCTTGTCAGCGTTCTTCCTTATCTTTCCGCAGAGCCTCTGCACAAGCTCATATTGAATCTTAGGATCGACAGTTTTTGGATAACCACGCATATCATGGGTTAACCCAGTGACATGCACATAGTATCCTTCCCCAAAACAAGCCATAGGAGGGACTAAATCTTCATCAGGCTTGAATGGCATATATTTGTCTGGGGGAACTGACGGTTTTTTACGATCGACAGTTTTGATCTCTTCAGGTCGTGGAATCACAACGCGTTCCCATAAGTGGCCCGTAAAGCCATCTGCTAGAAGAAAGGTTGGAGCGCGGTATGTTTCTGCCAAGTTGAAGCATTCAATTGTTAAGTCAAACATTTCTTGAACAGAGGCTGGAGCCAAGGCAATTATTTCATAGTCGCCATGGGAACCCCATTTCGACTGCATGACATCTTGTTGCGCTCCTTCAGTTGGCTGACCAGTGCTCGGAGCACCCCGCATAATATCTACTACAACGCATGGTGTTTCGGTCATGACTGCTAAACCAATGTTTTCCTGCATTAAGCTGAACCCCGGTCCAGAAGTTGCTGTCATGGATTTAGCTCCAGCCCAACTTGCGCCAATTATTGCAGCCATGGAGGCTAACTCGTCTTCCATTTGAACAAATATCCCGCCAAACTCGATCATCCTCCGCGCCATTCGCTCAGCTATTTCCGTTGCAGGCGTGATTGGGTAGCCCGCAAAGAAACGACATCCAGCGGCCATTGCACCTTCTGCACATGCAACATCACCATTCATAAAATGCACGCCAGTAAGCACAGTTCTGTCTTTTTTAGCCATATTTAGCATTCCTTCTTACATTGTTTTTCAACAACGAAAATCGCAAAGTCTGGACAAATGGATGTGCAAAAACCGCAGAGAACGCATCTACTTTCATCAACAACCCTTGGAGGATGAACACCTCTCTCATTTATTTCTTCTGATTCTTCCAGGACGTCTTTTGGACAAAATTGTATGCAAAAACCGCACCCCTTACATTGATCTTTAATTATGTGAATCTCCGCTTTTGGACGTTTTACTTTTTCAATGTCAAGTGGTGTACGCCAAATTCTTACAGGCATAGTCAAACCTCGCCCAAAGCCTTTTCAAAAGCCTTTTTAGCCGTCTCTATTTCCTCTGGTGCAACTTTATCGGTTATCGCTTGCATTTCACGAATTTTCGAAGCAAATCTTTCGCCTTCTGCCGCTGAAGCCCACAACAGTTGCAGTCTTTCCCTGTTTAATCCATGCTGTTTCATTTTCTTCCATAAACGTTCAACTCGTTTCTGTGTATGGTAGTTAGCATTTATGTAATGGCAGTCACCCGGGTGGCAGCCAGCCACTAAAACGGCTGCAGCTCCTCTCGCAAACGCTCGCTCGACGAATTTTGGAGCTATACGCCCGGAACACATGGTTCTTATTATGCGCACGTTTGGTGGATACTGCATTCTGCTAACTCCTGCAAAGTCTGCACCAGCATAAGCGCACCAGTTACAGCAAAAAGCAACAATCTTCTTTTCTGCATCATGCTCCGTTATGGCGTCTATTTGTGCCAAAATCTGCTTGTCAGTGAAGTGGTTCTGGGTTAAAGCGCCGAAAGGACATTCTGCGGCGCATGTCCCACATCCGCCGCATGCAGCCTCTATAATCTCGATTCGCTTTAATTCCTCGTTTAAGGTTATGGCGTTATAGGGACAGACTTTTATGCAAAGCCCACAAGCCTTACACTTTTCAGGATCAAAAATTGGTGTGATGGCTTCGACAATCACTTTCCCCTTAGCCATCAGTATACCTGCGCGGGCTGTAGCTGCACTTGCTTGTGTTACGCTGTCCTTTATATCCTTTGGGCCCTCAGCGCAACCAGCAAAGAATATTCCGCCTGTGGCAGCGTCCACCGGTCTCAGTTTTGGATGCGCCTCCATGAAGAAACCGTCTTGCGTTCTTGAAAGCGTTAATAAACGCTGTATTATTTCGCTGTCTTTTCTCGGCTCTAGACCTATGGAAAGGATAACCATGTCAACATTTTCTTTGTATAATTCCTTTTGCAGAGTATTCTCTCCAGTAAGCCAAAGATTACGAGTTTTTCTATCCTCTATTATCTCGGCTGGAAGCCCTCGGATGAATATGACGCCCTCTTTTTTCGCTCGTTGGTAGAGGTCTTCGAAGCCTTTTCCGTAAGCTCGTATGTCAATGTAGAAAACGTAGATTTCGGTTTCAGGCCAGTGCTCCTTAATTAGTAAGCTATCTTTAATCGTGTTCATACAGCAAACATTACTGCAGTACAATCTTCCGCTCTTTTCAGAGCGGGAACCAACACATTGGATGAATGCTACACGTTTAGGAATCTGCAGATCGCTAGGCCTTATCAGGTGTCCGCCTGAAGGCCCGCCAGCGTTGATTAACCTTTCAAATTCGAGTGACGTGATTACATTTAGATATTTACCGTATCCATAGTTTGGTAGCGATGATGGATCGAATACGTCTGCGCCTGTTGCCACTATTATTGTGCCTACTCCGAGTTCCACGGTTTCTGGTTTCATTTCAAAGTTTATGGCTTGTGCTTCGCATGCTTTTATACATTTGTCGCAGAGGATTATGTTTTCTTTGTTGAGGCATAGGTTCAAGTCGATTGTGTATGTGGATGGAACTGCTTGTGCAAATGGTGTGTAAACGGCGTGTCTTATGGCTAAGCCTATGTCAAACTCGTTTGGAGCAATAACCGGACAGACTTTTGCACACTCTCCGCAAGCCGTGCAGTCGTCTGTGACATAACGTGGTTTTTTCATTACTTTTACGTGGAAATTGCCGATGTACCCTTTCACGTAAACAATTTCGCTGTTGGTTAGTAGCTCAATGTTTGGATGGTGCCCCACATCAGACATTTTTGGAGCGAGAATGCAGATGGAACAGTCCATTGTTGGAAAAGTTTTATCTATTTGCGCCATCCTTCCGCCAATACTCGGTTCTTTCTCAACCAAATACACTTTATAGCCAGTGTCAGCAAGGTCCAAAGCGGCTTGAATACCCGCTACTCCACCCCCTATGACTAGCGCTTTCCGAATTATTGGCACCTCAATTTCTTCTGCGGGTTGAAGCAGAGCAGCTTTAGCTACAGCCATCTTCACAAGGTCTTTAGCCTTTTCCGTGGCTGCTTTTCGGTCATGCAAATGAACCCAGCTGCACTGTTCACGTATGTTAGCCATTTCGAAAAGGTACTTGTTTAATCCAGCTTCTTCACATGCTTTTCTGAATGTTGGTTCGTGAAGACGCGGAGAACATGATGCCACCACTACACGGTTAAGTTTGTGTTCTCTGATGTCGCTTTTTATCAGCTCTTGTCCTTGGTCTGAGCACGTGTATCGGTTGTCTTTGGCTAAAACAACATAGGGCAAGGTTGCAGCGAATTTTGCAACTTCTTCACAGTCTACCGAACCAGCTATATTTAAACCACAGTGGCAAACATAAACTCCGATACGAATTGCTCCACCTACCGTAGATTCTGCATCTTCCTTTTCCCCCATTGCATCATCCTCCCAAAGATTTCAAGTAATTTTCAATTGATTCTGCAGCGCGTTTTCCAGCTTGAATCGCTTCAATCACTGTTGCTGGTCCTGTTACGGCATCCCCGCCTGCAAAAACTCCTTTTAGGCTGGTTTCCATAGTTATTGGATTTACCCAGACCGCGCCATTTTCCCTTAACTCGATTTCTTTCGGTAAAAACTCTAGGTCTGGGACTTCGCCTATTGCAAGAATCACCATATCAGTTTCACGCGAAAATTCTGAGCCTTCTATCGGAACTGGCTTTCTTCTTCCAGTTTCATCTAGTTCGCCTAGTTGCACGCGGACACATTCAATAGCAGAAACCTTTTCATTTTCTCCCAAAATCTTTTTGGGCGCCACTAAGAATTCGATTTTTACACCTTCGTCTTCCGCTTCTTTAACCTCCCACGGATTTGCAGGCATCTCCCCTCTTGACCTACGATATAAAATAGTTGCTTCGTCTGCCTTGAGTCTTAAAGCGGTTTTTGCAGCATCTACTGCAACGTTTCCACCGCCAATTACAACAACATTTTTTCCGATTTCCATTTTTTTGTGAGAATTGATATCCCACAAGAAGTCGAGGGCGTCAATCACACCTTTCAAATCTCCGCCTTCAATTTTTAATTTTTGGCTTCTATGGGCACCTGTCCCGATAAAGATGACTTTGTACCCTTCGTTCCATAAATCGTCGAAATTCAGGTCTTTGCCAACTGTCATGCTAGTTTTTGTTTCCACGCCTAAGTCTTCGATGGCTTGAACTTCCTTGGTTAGAACTTGTTTTGGTAGGCGATATTCGGGTATGCACTTGCTTAACATTCCGCCTAGTTCTGGAAGAGCTTCAAAAATCGTGACATCACATCCTTTCCGGCTTAGTTCATATGCAACCGTGAGTCCGGCTGGTCCGGAACCTATAACCGCGACTTTTCCTTCGGGACTCTTTGCTGCCATCCTTTCTTTTTCCGTCTTTGAACATTTTTTATACATTTGTTCAATTTTCTCTAAGACCTTTTCCTTGTCTAGCCCGGCACGTTCCGGATGAAAGCAAACTAGTGTCGTTACGAGTGGGAGAGGAATATTTTTCACAATTTTCTCGAGAGCTTTTTCAAAGGGATGTGTATATCCTTGTTCTGTGGCGATTGTTCGCATTAACAGAAATATTTCAGGCAGTTTTAGGGCTTGGGGGCAACGTTTGTAGCAACGATAACACCAAGCGCAGAGCCAAAGAGCATCTGAAGCCAAAACATCCTTGGGATTTAAGAAAATTTTTCCGAGAAGTGCCCTCGGATTATAATCCTTTCCCAATAACTCTGCTACTGGGCAGCTTGCTGTGCAGATGCCACATTCATAACAATATTTGAGTTTTTCGACGTCTAGAAGTCTTTCAAGAACTTCCTTGGAGATTATGGTTTCCGAAGTTTGCAAGCTTTGAGCCCTCTTTAGTATTGGAGTTGCCCCCAGATATAAAAGTTTACAAACGTAAAGATTCTGAATGGACACACAAAACGAATGCTGATCCAAACACATTTCTCTTCTCCACCAATTTCAAAACCATTCCTGAAATAAGCTCTGAGGTGGCTGTCCCACAGGAATTCGTGGGTTCAAATCCCACCCCTCACCAACCCTTTTCTGATAGTGCGAGCAGTATCGTAGAAGACGTTTTAATAGCATCAAGTACAATAAAGATGAAAGCTGAGTGGAAGAGCTAGAATGAGAAAAGTAAAGGTTGTTTTATATGGAGTAGGCGCCGTTGGCAGTTTAATCGCGAAGTTCCTACAGGAAAAGGAAGGAGTAAACATAGTGGGCGCAATTGACATAGCTGAAGACAAAGTTGGCAAAGACTTGGGTGAAATCTTAGGCTCAAACAGAAAACTTGGAGTAAAAGTTTCAGATGACGCTGACTCTGTACTTTTGAAGGTAAAAGCGGACATCGCTGTTCATGCAACTTCATCCTTCTTCAAAAATACATATGCCCAAATAACTTCAATTGTAAAACACGGCGTGAACGTTGTATCCACGTGCGAAGAACTCTCGTATCCATATTTCACCGAACCTAAACTTGCAATGGAGCTTGACTCGCTTGCCAAAAAACACAATGTAACTGTTTTAGGAACAGGTATAAACCCAGGTTTCTTAATGGACACTCTGGTGATTTCACTTACGGCGGTCTGCCAAAAAATCGAAAGAATTAGAGCTGTAAGGGTTATAAACGCTGCCACAAGACGTTTACCATTCCAGAAGAAAATTGGTGCCGGTTTGACCGTTAAAGAATTCAAGCGGAGAATCGAAAATAAACAGATTACTGGGCATGTTGGACTTGAACAGTCCCTCGCGATGATTGCCGATGCTTTGGCATGGGAACTTGACGAAATAATTGCTGGAAGTGTCGAGCCAGTAGTTGCTAAAAAACCAGTTCACAGTGCAATTGTAAAAGTTGGAGCTGGAGAAGTTGCAGGTTTAAAGCAGAGAGCCAAAGGAATTTTGAAGAATAAAGAGATCATCGTTTTAGATTTTCGAGCGTACATTGGTGCGGAGCAAGAATATGATGCTGTAACGATTGAAGGCGTTCCAAGCATTAAGCAGAGGATTCAACCATGTGTGCACGGGGACATAGGCACAGCGGCAATGGTTGGTAATTCAATCCCAAAAGTAATTAATGCGCCAGCAGGCTTGCTGACAATGAAAGATTTGCCAGTTCCATCAGCTACGGTAGAAGACATACGCAAGTATGTGAGAACGTAAAAATCTCTTCCCGTAAATCATACTAGAATATATGGACAGAAAGCTACGGAAAGCCGTTAGAACGATGTCATGAACTTTGCTTCATGAAGTACAAGAACCTGCCTCATTGGAGACGTCAAAGAAAGATTTTGGCGTGGTGATAGATTCTGCCATCATCCAATTTATTGGAAATCCACTGAACAGCTTAGACTAGCAAAAAGGCAACATTTAAGATGCTTCTTGAAATGTTGCTTTATGGTGAGAAATGTTGGCAATTCAAGCTGGAGTGCATGGTAAAGGAAAATTTTCCTTCTCAGACATAACCAGGAATGTGAAAGACAGACGAGATTTTAATAAAGCTGGAGCAATCGCGTTGTTTATTGGTGTAGTCCGCGGGGAGACTTCCAAGGGTGACAAGGTTCAAAAGTTGGAAGTAGAAGCCTATGAAGAAAAGGCAAACGAGGTGTTGGCAGACCTGTGCAACGATTTAAAGAGGAGAAAAGGTATAGTGGATGTCCAAATTCACCATTTAATTGGCGAATTCAGCGTTGGTGAAGACTTAGTATATGTTTTAGTCGCAGGCTCGCACCGCAAAAATGTTTTTCCAGTTTTGGAGGAAGCCGTAGATAGATATAAGAAAGAGGCACCCGTCTTCAAGAAAGAATACGTAATAAACGAGAAGGGAGAAAAAAGTGCCTATTGGGTAGCTGAAAAGAAAAAAAATAAAACCGAATAAGCTTTTTGTTACTCTTCCAAAGTGTTATTAAGTGTTTTTATGAAACTAAAATACTGTAGGAGATGTAAACTTGGAAAAGAAAAGTTATGCATGGTTCGAAAGACGGAGAAGAACAAAAGCGTTGGACTTAGCCCAAGAACAAATAACAAAAGCCCTTGACACGGTTACATTACTTCACCACACAATACGAAGCATTTCGGAAGCAAAGAAAAAAGAGGCTATGCAACACATAGAAAATCTATTCAAATCAGAAAAGGAAATAGATAAACTACGAACAGAAGTCTTTAGAGAATTATCCAAGGGCTCAGCCTTATTTGCAGAATACCGCGAAGACTTAATGCACCTTGTAAAAAGACTTGACACACTCGCAGACCATGTAAAGGATGCGGCAAGATGCGTGAAAATGCTTGTAGATTCTCAAATCCCAAAAGAACTGTGGGAAAAAACCGTCCATACGGTTTCTACTCTGGTGGAATGTGCCAATGCCCTACGTGGCAGCATTGAAAAAATCACAATAGATCCATCAGGAGCAATAAAAGGAGCTAGAAAGGTCGAGAAAATTGAACATGAAATCGATGAAGAATACCTTGAAACAAAGTCTTTGTTTGTCAAATACGCAGAAGAGATGAACTGCGGTTCAATGGTGATTTTTGATGACTTAGTTGAGTTCATTGAGCACGCCGCTGACATGTGCGCCGACACAGCCGATTATATAGTGATCCTTGCAAGCAGGGAATAACAACACCTTCACATCACATGCTAGCAATTATTACACTAAATCCGACGTCTTGGTTAATTTGAGTTAGAAGCTTTCTGATTTGCTGAACAATGGAAATCTCTTTTGGCTAAACAACAGAGTCGTTGGCTACAGGATTTCGCGTAAACTTGTGAAGCAGACTATGGTTCTTACATTAAAACTTAGAGATTAATCTTCATAAGCTTCTAGCGTGCGTGCTTTGAGCTTCTTTCCAAAAAGATAACACAGATGTGGGATTTTTGCATATTTACTGGTTATAATGTTAGCCTAGTTTGGGTTGCCTTCAGTACTTCATCTAGATTCTCTATTGTGACTAGTTGCCAAAAATAACCGTCTTTCTTTGATGGCAATAAAAGGTCGCGTTAAAGATGCTGCGCACGCTATGACTTCACTCTGATTTCCTTAATCTGTGGATATTACAGTATTCCCTTGCCTCTATTCTTTCCGCTGTGGTTTCAAACTTCCTTTATGGCTTTGCTGTTTAGCAAAACGAGCAATACTGTTGCTACTGCCGACATTGCTGCCGAAACTATGAAGCAATAAACTAATCCATATCGAATAACGACGCCCGCCGTAATCAAAGGCGCTATTCCCTGTCCAACGTCTATCCCCATCATGTAAAGTGAGTTTGCAAGTATATTTCTAGAAGGCTGAACGTACTCCGCAATGAGCATGGAGCCCACAGGAAAGAGCACTCCTTGGATTGCGCCAATCGAAGCAAAAATCCCCGCAAAAATTAAGTTATCTACAAAAATCACTAAGGCAAAAGAAAACAACGCTGCAAAAATTGTGCTGAATATTATAAGCATTGCTTTGCTTACCCTTCTGACAATTCTCCCTATGGAAAGACGCGTAACTGTAGTGGCCATGTAGTACAAGAGGAAGAGAATAGAAACAAGTTCGTCGCTGAACTTAAGCTTGTCTTTCGCGTAAAGTGGGGCATAGGCTAATATCACCCCGAAAAGAATGAAAAAGGCGAAATTCCCAATAAAAGCCATGTCGAACATTCGGTTACGCGTGATAGCTGAAATCTTACTTTTTAAGGCTTCTCTGTTAACATCCAAACTGATAATCTGCCAATTCTTCTCAATTGAAGAAATCTTCTTGTTAAGAAAAAAAGCCGCAAAAACTCCAACAAAGCCAATCAAACAGGCAAAATAAAAGGTGTTTTGAACGCCAAACAATGGAATAGAAAATGTGGTGATGGCTGGTCCAGCTAACAAGCCGAGACTTAATGATGCAGTGTAAGTGCCAACACCCTTGTCTCTCTCAACACTTGGGATGGCCAAAGCAGCCAAAATCAGGGATGCTGTTCCGATGAAAGCATAAGCAAAACCTTGTGTAGCACGCACAACAATTAGCACAATGACGTTGTGTGTTAAAGGGTAAAGTGCAGGACAGATGGAGAAAATTGCGAAGGCAAAAAGTAAAAAAGTTATTGTCTTTTTTCCACCTGCGAACACACCCAAAGATGTTTTTGCAAGAGCAGAAGCAATAAAAAATATGGCCGTTACTAAGCCAACAATTTCAACAGACGCACTCACATTGTCTTTTACGTAGATTGATAGTATAGGGGCGATAACTGAAGAAGAGGCTATGTAGCTGAACCCCATCATGCACATGATTGAATGTGGTGTTAATTGCAACTTTTTCAATAGGCATACACACGGTCTCTACAGTTTAGCCAGTTAGGCGGGAATATCTGAACAGAAAATCCCACCATTTCTCATCCTTGACTTTCTCGCTTTCGCACACAAGTTCGTGCACACGCTTCATTATCGCGTGATGCTTCTTTTCGTCGCTGATTATGTCTTGAATAATAAACCTTATTCGTTCATCCTCGGTCTTGTCAACAACCTTCTCGAAGCTTTCAAGCATCTCGCGTTCAACTTCAACATGCTTCTCAATTGCTTTACGGAATTCTTCGCCTTCCCATTTAAACTGTTCTTTCGAAGGAGTTTCCAGCAGTTTTAAGATAGCCCGTAACATATGCTCATGTTTCGTCGAGTCCAAAGCAAGTTGATTAAGCAGAAGCCGAATAACTGTGTTGTTTGTCTTTCCCATCGATTCATGCAGAAGCTTCACAGCCTCGCTTTCATTTACAATTTGTTCTTCAATCATCATCGTAAACTTCTGCTTGTCTATTGCCAAATCAATCCCTCAAACCTTTTTGAAGGCCAATTCTATTTAAACATTTCAAGGATTCTGTAATGATATAGATTTCATGTTTCCCTACATGGCGCGCGCAATGAATATATCAGAATTCTCTTGTTCGCTTAGAATTTAGAATTCAAAAAGATTGAGTTTCTTCAGTGACTATGTTTTCCAAGATGCCAATTTTTTCGATCTCTATTCTTACAATGTCGCCTGGTTGCAGAAACTTTGGTTGAGGCTTTAGAGCAAAACCGACGCCAGCAGGAGTCCCTGTTGCAATTATATCGCATGGTTCCAAAGTCATTACTCGGCTCAAATTATGTATGATTTCACAGATGTTGAAAACCATATTTTTAGTTGTTGAATTTTGCCGAAGTTCATTGTTAACCCAAGTGCGGATAAATAAGTCAGATGTATCCTGAAGTTGGTTTTCGGTAGTTATGCTTGGGCCTGTTGGGGCGAATGTGTCGATACTTTTTCCTCTAGTCCATTGCTTATCCTTGAATTGAAGATCTCGTGCTGAAACATCGTTCAGAATAGTGTATCCGAAAATGTATGACTTAGCCTCTGAAACTGAAACGCTTTTGGCTTTTCTTCCTATCACGATGGCTAATTCGGCTTCATAGTCAAGTTTTTCAACGAAGCTTGGTTTGACGATTTTTTCATTTGGACCAATTATCGTTGTATGCGGTTTTATGAAAATCACTGGTTCATCAGGTATAGCAGCATTCTGCTCCGCGGCATGATCCCGATAGTTTAAGCCTAAACAGACAATTTTGGGCGGAAAATCGATCGGCGACAACAAAGTCACTTCATTGATTGGACGTGAGACAGATTCAATATCGTCAGTCATAGCCTCACTGAATTGCTTTTCTGCAGTTTCCCCTCCTATTTCTGAAGCGACGAACTCTCGAAACAACTCCGGCAGTTGCATGTCAAGACGTTTCGCTAGTTTCGGCAGACAAATCACTTTATCAGATGTTAAGACGCCGTAGTTTTCTCTCTCTCCTTCAAGATAACGAGCCACCCTCACTTCCCAAACCTTCTTTGTTTTGGAACAGACTCAAACTATCATGTGTTGCACGGTTTTTAAATTTTGGAAATTGCAGATGGAACAAAATACAGTTTTACAACAAAAAAGATGTCTTGTTAATTATAATTTAAAAAAAATCAACTTCCAGACACACTGACGCAGCCGCTTTGGCTACTCAATCCTCACTCTTTCTATTTTCCACCTTGGGAACACTTGAGGTTCCCATATGGTTTACCTTAAGTCGCACACCCGTGTCCCCTAAGCACGACCACTGAGAATATTGAAGACATTTGCATGGAAGTCACATAGAGGGAGTAAATATTTTGGATTCATCAAAGATAAGAGCTCGATTCCACATTGCTTAATGAGGGGATATGCTATACCAGAGAATTGCCAGCATCAATTCGGATATCTAAGTCGGCGATCAAAAGGGGAAGAAATACCTGAAGAATGTTTGTTATGTGAGAAGCTTTTGGAATGTATGCGTTTTGAACCAAAGAGTAAGCCTCTCCCCAACAAGCCAGAAAGCGGTGACACGCTTGTCAAAAGCGATTTGCTTGTCCAAGAAACTGAAACTCAGACGCCTGATGAAGCCGAAATATCTAATGAAAAATCTATCGAAAATGCAAAAATAGAGCCTTTACCTGTCAAATCCCCGGAAAATCAATTCATAGTTGAAAACTTTGGAATGATGTATGCATCATGGACTAATACTGCACGAATTGACGAAAAGATTTTGTCTGAATGGAGTGGAAAAGTCAAAGAGATTCAAATCGAGACTGCAGACGGAAAGATAGCACAATGCAGAGTTAGGCCTATGAAAAAATCAAAAGGGAGAGTCATACAGATTCCTGATAAGATTCAAACCAAACTCAAAATAAAGGCGGGAGAAACTGTAGTTGTGAAACCATTAGAAGGGCCTCGAAAGGAAAACAAAATCACAGACATAATAACAGACTACACTCGTTCCATCCTTACTTCAGCATTGGGCATGCAATAAAGCGTGCACTGGAGACGCAAATAGATAAACTCTTCTATTGTAGAGATGCTATGGCACTCTCTCTAGTATCAGTTCCAATCGACCAGTCTTTAAGCCTCTCAGAATGGTTAATTCAGCTCTGTCGCCTGGTTTTCTTTCCAGTAGGACACTTTGCAGATCTTCGACGCTGTCTACCTTTTTGTTATCAAACTCTAAGACGATGTCGCCTTGTCTTATTCCCGCCTTGTCCACAGGGCTGTCAGGAGCGATGTTGACCACAAGCACGCCTTTGTTTACTGGCAATTCATAATAATCAGCCACCTTTTCAGTTATGTTTAAACCTGTTATTCCCAGCCAAGGCCTTCTAACGGCACCATAAAGTATTATCTCCCTTGAGCAATACTTAGCCGCGTTTATCGGTATCGCAAAACCGATACCCTGAGCATAGGGAATTATCGCAGTACTGATCGCGATGATCTTCCCTTCAGTGTCTATGAGTGGCCCTCCACTGTTGCCTGGGTTAATAGCCGCGTCGGTTTGAACCAAATCCTTGAAAACACCTCGCCTCGAATCAATGGTTCTCTTCAATGCGCTGATGACCCCTGACGTAACTGTAGGTCCGCCAGCTAAGCCGAAGGGATTACCTATAGCAAACACCCTTTGGCCAACCCTCAAATTGTCTGAGTCGCCGAGTTCAGACGCTGCTAGGTTGTTCGCATCGAATTTGATTACTGCGATGTCTGTGCTTTTGCAGGTTCCGGCAAGTTTTCCCTCTAACACACGTCCATCAGTTAACGTCGCTACGATCCTTTCTGCGTTCTCTATGACGTGGTTATTTGTTAGGACATAACCTCTTTCGTCTAGGATGAAGCCTGAACCCATACCTTTTACGGGAACGGCCCGATAGAAAACGTCTTGGAACACTCTTAAGGTGTTTATGTTGACAACGCTCTTAGTCACTTTCTCTATCACTTCAACTATGCTTTCATCTTCCATTGAAGCTCCATCCATTACAAGGTATTACTGCACAATATTGAAATTCTCATCAGTATACTTTAAGGCTTACGCAATAACGCCCTCTTTCCTGCGCGCGCGAAAGGAAAAATCTATAAAACCCATACATCTTCCGATGAAGTCAACTTGGAACTGCAACTGTTACTGTTACACAACAGTCACACACACTTAAAAGTCTCACTTTAAACCTTATTGCATGTGTTACAAACTTGAGTAGGTGAGAAATGCGCGCACGCCCATGAACGTCAGTAACGTAATTCCCTCAAAGTTTCCCTTTTTTCTTGACATGTTATGGCTTTTTAAGTAGGAGTAATAATTACAGAAGTTGACGAAGATGGAGAAGAAGAGTTACCTCAATGTAACAGGGATGCATTGTGCCAGCTGTGCCCAGACCATCGAGAAAGCATTAAGAGAGCATCAAGGAGTGAAGGAAGCGAATGTAAACTTCGCAACAGAGAAGGCCTACGTAGTTTACGATCCAAACCTGACCGGAAAAAAAGAACTCATTGAAACTGTGAGATCTACCGGTTACGATATGCAGTCGGATACAAAAAAGACCATTGTAAAGATCGGTGGAATGACCTGTGCATCCTGCGCCCAAAATATAGAGAACGCCTTGAAAGAAAATGAGGGAATCATAGAAGCAAACGTGAACCTTGCGACCGAAAAGGCAGTTGTTGTTTATGATCCCCAAGAAATCGATTATAAAGGAATAAAAAAGATCATAGAAGCTACAGGTTATCGAGTTCTTGGTAAAGAAGAAGGTGCAGCCAAGTACGAGAGGGCAATAGAAGAAGAGCAGAGAAGATATCATCAAGCGAGAACGAGAATGAGGGTTGCATGGGCTTTCACCATACCCATAATAGCTTGGATGGTCCCAGAGATGGTCTTTGGAGTAGCTTGGCCAACTCGAGACATTTTCAATATCGGAATGATTCTCCTAGCAGTACCAGTGCTTTTTTGGGCAGGTAAAGAAACACTGCTGTCAGCGGGAAAAAGAGTCTCTCATGGCAGGGCGAATATGGATGTGTTGATCGCATTAGGGACGTTAACAGCCTTTATTACAGGACCAGCCAGGTTTTTCAGCTCAATCCTGAATTACGCAGGAGTTTCTGGAATGATCATGTCCTTCCACCTCTTAGGAAGATACATAGAAGCAAAGGCAAAGGGAAGGGCCTCACAAGCTATCAGAAAGCTGTTAGAGTTAGAGGCTAAGACCGCCCGAATCTTGGTAGATGGTGAAGAAAGGGAGGTGCCTTTAGACGAAGTTGAAATAGCAAACGTAATGATTGTTAGGCCAGGAGAAAAAATCCCTACAGATGGGATCGTGGTTGAAGGCCAAAGCGCTGTGGATGAGTCAATGGCCACTGGAGAATCAATGCCTGTACCAAAAAAGGTAGGCGACGAAGTGATAGGCGCCACTGTAAATCAGCTAGGATTGTTGAAGGTAAAAGCCTCAAAAGTGGGACAAGACACGTTTCTGGCTCAAGTCATAAGACTCGTGGAGGAGGCCCAAGGCTCCAAGGTTCCAATTCAAGAACTCGCCGATAACGTAGTGAGCTACTTCGTACCAACTGTTCTGGGACTGGCTTTCGTGGCTTTGGTTCTGTGGCTGGTTATCCCCGACACGATCAAGGTTGTGAGCATTTTTGCCCAGTCATTTCTGCCTTGGGTTGATTCAAACCTGGGAGTTGTCACTCTCGCCATCTCTGCATTTGTCTCGACTCTAGTAATAGCGTGCCCATGCGCACTTGGACTGGCCACACCTACCGCCCTCATGGTTGGAAGCGGTATGGGAGCTGAAAACGGTGTCCTTATACGCCACGGAGCAGCCTTACAAGCGCTTAAAGACGTGGACACCATTGTCTTTGATAAAACTGGAACCATCACCAAAGGAATATCAGAAGTTACGGACACAATTCCAGCAGAAGGTTACACTGAAGAAGAGGTAACCCGTCTGGCTGCAAGTGTTGAAATCGGATCAGAACACCCTTTGGGCGAAGCCATTCTCAGAAAAGCTAGGGAAGAAAAGCTTGAACTGTATAAAGCGAAGGCCTTCGAGACCGTAACGGGGAGAGGTGTAAGAGCCCAGATTGGCCTCTCCTCTCAAAAACTAGTACTTGTCGGGAACAGGAGGTTAATGGAAGAAGAGAAGGTAGACTTCAAGTCTTTAGAAATCGATTTGAAGCGGCTTGAAGAGGAAGCCAAGACTGCAATACTTTTGTCGGTCGAGGGCAAAATCGTCGGGGCTGTAGCTGTTGCAGATACACTAAAAGAAGACTCCGTAGAAGCCATAAGAGAGCTTGAAAGAATGGGGATCAAGACCACAATGCTTACAGGAGACAACAGACGCACCGCAGAAGCCATAGCCAGAAAAGTTGGCATATCAAGGGTCCTGGCAGAAGTCCTCCCAGATCAAAAGGTGAAGGAAATTGAAAAGTTACAAGAAAAAGGAGAAACGGTTGCCATGGTCGGCGATGGCATAAACGATGCTCCCGCTCTAACAGCAGCTAATGTGGGAATTGCAATAGGAACTGGAACAGACATCGCCATCGAATCTGCTGACGTAACGCTGGTGAGAGGAGATCTGTCTGGTGTAGTCACGGCTGTCAAGCTCTCTCGAGCAACTTTTAGCAAGATCAGACAAAACCTTTTTTGGGCGTTCTTCTACAACACCGCTACCATTCCAGCGGCTATGCTAGGTCTAGCCCATCCCGTGTTAGCAGAAATTGCAATGGCTACGAGCTCAGTAACGGTAGTGACAAATGCGAACCTGCTAAGAAGAGCTAGGATTCGCCCAGAATATCGCGTGCGCGCAAGTATTCCAGACAACAGAGTTATCAGTGAAACATAAATTACCTTAAGCATGTCAGGGTGAGTGGGGATTAAGTTGCAAAAAAATTACGCCAGTGAGGTAAAATACACTATTGATACTGAGCTTTCCCCTGGAAACTTGAAGTTTCTCCTTGAATATTTAAGACGCCAATACTTGCTTCAGCACAAGAAATACAGGGACTTCAGAAACATACGCCTGGTCACTGAAAACGGATTATCCTATCTTTCTTACATAGTTTTAGTCCCTAAACAAAATCAGCTTGTAAACGTAGCGGTTAAAGCAGATATTCCAATTGTAGTGATCATGAAACCCAGCGATCCTGACACCTCCAAAGCTTTTTTAGACCAACTCTACGAGGATCTATTCCTCACTGTCCAACTGTTCGAAGAGGAAATCCGCAAAACCACTTTATATCTTGCGTTTGTGCCAGGGGAAAAGATGGTTCCTGAAAGTGAAAGCAGCGGCATAATTGGCAGAATATTCACCGAATCCATGCTTCCTCTTTACATAGGATTAACCGCCCTGACTTTTCTATTCTTCTGGCTATTTAATGAGTTTGCACCCTTGATTGTAGTTACGCTCGGATTTGTCTTATCACTTTCTTCTGGAAAACTTGTGGCCAAAAGTGGCAACTGGAAAATCACCAAAGAACAACCAGAGATTTTCCTCTTACAGTATTATTTTTCGCCTGAAAAGTTCAAAGGGTTTCGGAAGAAATATGCCCAGAACATCTTCGAAATCAGAAAGAGAATTCATGAAGATTCCATCGCTGTCGGTAAACCGATTGATTGCGAAACTGCCAGCAGAATTTTCTCTGATTACGGGATAGATTGTAAGCCGGAGAATCTTTCAGTTAAGAAGGTTAACCTCTTCCAAATCGTCAAGAAAGCAGCTGAGAAGTTTGGTCTTTCCATGCCAGAGATTGTAGTAGTAAACTCTATAATTCCCAATGCCGCAGCTGCAGGTCCAAGCCCTAGTTTAGGAACTGTAATGGTTACAACTGGAATCATGACGCAGCTTGAAGATGATGAACTCTTCAACGTTATTGGGCATGAAATGAGCCATCTAAAAGCCCACGATCCATTGGTCTTAGCTTCTTTGTCTAACGCAGAATTCTTGTTACGCTTCTACGTGTTCTGGCCATATCTATTCTACTTTGGGTTTCTATCCTTCTGGACCTATTTCCTGGTGGCAACCGGGCTCATCTTTTTCTTTGGAAAGTTCTTGGAGAGCAGAGCCGATATAGATTCAGCCAAAATGATTGGTCAGCCAAAGGTATTGGCAGAAGCCTTGAGGAAGATTGCCTTCAGAAGGCTTTTTCCCTTGTATAAGAGAGAACCCGCTTTTCAGGGTTACCGCAGGTCTGAATGGCTTCGGTTTGATCCACATCCCCCTGCTTACTTCAGAATTGCACAACTTGAAACTCTAGAAAAACCCGAAGAAATCAAGCATACGTTCTTCAAGTCCATCAAAGAAAACCTCAAAGGCTTCCTTCGAGCATAAACCGCCTAGGTTACTAAAAGATTTACAGGCAAATAGCCGGCGCGCTTTTCTAATGTTCGCTAACCGCTTTTGGATATCCTTCATCTTCTAGTTGAATAGTCGTGTGGTCGATTCCAAACTCTTCTTTTAACATATCGATCAATCTAGAGAGCAGTTTCTTTCTGTTCGTTCCCTCTTTCACCACGACGTGAGCGCTCAAACAGCACAACTTACTTGGGGTGATACACCATACGTGAAGATCATGAACCTGTTTCACACCTTTCAGTTCAACTATTCTGCGCTTTACCACACTTAAGTCAATGCTGGAAGGAACTCCCTCAAGAAGAACATCTAGCGAGTCTCGGATGAGCTTCCCCGAGCTATAGAAGATCAATGCGCCTATCATTATACTGATTAGGGGGTCTACTTGGTACCACCCTGTGAATAGCATGATTAGTCCGGCTGAAATTGCTCCCACTGAGCCTAGAGCATCAGCGACTACATGTAGGAAAGCGCCTTTAATATTGAGACTTTTTTCCTTTGATCTCGAAAGGGTTATTGCAGAAAGTCCATTAGCCATGAGGCCAACGATAGAAATGATCAGCATATTTATAATGTCTACAGAAGCTGGTTGTTGAATCCGTTGAAGAGCTTCATAAAAGATGAAAACTACAATCGCCCATAAGAAAATTCCATTCAAGAAACCTGCTAGAACTTCTGCGCGGTAATAGCCGAATGTTTTCTTCATATTGATAGGTCGCTGGGCAAGCCATGCGGCTGTCAAGGCGAAAACCAAGGCAAAGACATCGTTCAGCATGTGCCAAGCATCTGTTAATAGGGCTAGGCTGTTTGTAACGATTCCTCCAACTAGTTCAATAATGAAGAAAGATATGGTAATACCTAGCGCTGTTCCAACATACCTTGTGCTTCTTGAAAGATAAAGGTGTTCTTGCATCGATAACACGTTTTTGTGATAATAATTTTCTATCTGTGATTATACTTAAATCTCTTAACATCTCTCTAAAACTAATGAAGTTTGCACATTGACATAAAGCGCGCGCTGTCAGTTAACAAAAAAAGAGGATAGTGGTTAGATGTCCGGTTTTTATTTTGTTTTCCATAGTCCGTGGATATTGCAGTATTCCCTTGCTTCCATTCTTTCCGCTGTGGTTTCAAATTCTGCTTCTGGCTTTTCTCCTGGTTTCAGGAATTTTCTGCATATTTTCCCGTTGGCGATTATTTCTACCCACTCAATGTAATGCTTCTCTTCCATGGGATGTGGGACACTGCCGACTTTCACCTTTACCTTGTCGCCGACCTTTTCTATTACTGGAACGTGTTTTTCCAAGCCAACGTCTCTAGTTTTCTCGGTAAGCAGTTCCATTGGTTGACCACAACAGACAAGCTCTCCTACTCCGGTGTGTATGACTTCAACAATGTTGCCGCAGACGTTACATTTGTAAATTTGTTTCAGTCCGGTCATTCCAGTATCTCCTCCACCTCTTCTTTACCCTTTTCTAGCTCTTCAACTTGTTGCGTGTCTTCCTTTAGGAGTAAGGTTTGAAACTCTCCCACATGTGTCTTCTCTTCTTTAGCCACATCTAATAGAATCTTTTTGATCTCTTCGTTATCTGTTGCAGCCGCCAGTTGTTCATAAAGGCTAATTGCATCCAGTTCAGCTATCACAGCCACTCTTAGTATTTCACGGTCAACATGATTCTTAGGGACTTTCTCCAGCTTTATGGGTATTTGCGATAACACTTTCTCGAACCACCTTTCTGACTTTAGGGTAATAACCTTCTATTATTTCTTTTGTTAAACGCAAGAGTTATTTAGCAGATGGGAACGGCCGCAGATCAAACATTGCAAACTAAAGAGATAGACCCGCCACATAGTTTTCAACATAGGACACGAATTGTTAAATTCACAAAAACCTGTATGCCCGCGTTCGAAAAAATAGATAATAAAACGAGGAAAGAAGGTTTGTTAATGTTTTTGTTTATTCTTCTACGGTTATCGCTTCTGTGGGGCATGAGGTTACGCATGCCATGCATTGGATGCATTCTTCTTTGCGTACTGGAACCGATTTTTTTGAGTCGGGATATTCTGGTAAGTCTTGGAGTTCGAAAACTTCAACCGGGCATATGTCAACGCATATACTATCGCCGTTGCATTTCTTCCAGTCGACCTTAACATCAGGCACTTTGATCTAACCTCCATTAATCTTGTACGGGTTATCCTCCAGGGGCTCCGTGGAACGGCACGTTTTTCCAGAGAACGTCCCACCAGTCTTCCTCAGTTATTGTCTCTCCTCGAACAAGAATCTCCAGAACCTTCTTAAGAAGCTCATGATGCCTCTTCTCATCCATCAAAATCGCGTTCAAGAGAAGCTTAACCTTCTTGTCCTCAATGCTGGGCAGTTTCTCACTGATCTTCACGATCAGCTCCGCCTCCAAGCTTATATGCTTTTCAACCAGTTCTCTTTGTTTGTCAAGCTGCTTCTGCGCAAGCGCCGGTTGGACACTGGTCAAAAGGCCAACGGCTGAGGTATACATCTCAGCGTGCTTCAAAGAATCCAGAGATATTCCTTGAAGAACACCTCTGACAGCTGGATTTCCAATATCACCTAGGGAACTATTCAATGAGTCGACAATCCTGTTCTCAATCTTTATCTGTTCCTTAAGAAAATCTATCAATTCATCTTTTGAATCCAAAACATTCGCCTCCTTTTACAAAGACATGCTAGACTTCATGAATAAGTCTTTCGGCAACTTCCCTTCCCAACTCTTTGCACTTTTCAAGTGCAGTCTGATCTGGCGCATACTTTACTAGAAGCGGAGATTGGATCACGTCCATGCCAAACTTGTTCTTCATTATCTCAAGAGCCAATCGTGGTGCTTCACCACTCCATCCGTAAGAACCAAAGGCTGCACCAATCTTAGCTTTGAGGTTAACTTTCTTCACTGCGGATTCCTCGAAAAGCTTCTTAATTTCAACCGTCATGTCATGATGATAAGTTGGGACCCCAACTATTACAGCGTCAAAGTCCTCCAGCTCCTCAGGCGTCGCATAGTAATTCAACTCCACTTGAACTCCTTGAACGGTTTTTGCTCCCTCCGCTACTGTTTCAGCCATCTTCTGAGTGTTTCCAGTTCGACTGTAATAAAGAATGAGAATCTTCTGCATCGTTTTGTCTCCTGCTCCTTAGGCTTGACTTTCTTCAGACGCTGCTGGGGGTGCAAATACCCGCGCCGCGAGTTCCTTGTCGATCATAAACAATCCGTTGCCTTCTTTTCCTACAAGCTTCAATTTGGCGATGATATCATTGTCGTTAGCTTCTTCTTCGATCTGTTCAGTAACAAACCATTGGAGAAAAATATTCGTAGCATGATCCTTCTCTTCAATCGCGAGGTTAACTAGGTCATTTATACATTTCGTAACGAACTTCTCATGCTCCAAAGTTTTCTCAAACATTTCCAAAGGTGAACCAAAATCCGTCGGCGGCTGCTCAACAGCCATCAGCTTAACCTGCCCGCCTTGGCCATTGATGTAGTCATAGATCTTCAATGCGTGCACCATCTCTTCCTGATACTGAACCATAAACCAGTTGGCAAATCCTTTCAATCCTTTAAAGGTGCTGTAAGCAGACATGGACAGATACAGATATGCTGAATAAATCTCCCTGTTGACCTGCTTATTCAACGCCTCTACCATTTTCTCACCTAACACAGCATCACCTCCTTTTTTAGTCCGTTAAGTTGTGTTTCTTATGCTTTTCTAAAATCTCATCAGCTAGTCGATCCAACTCTCTGAGGTCTTGTTCTTTTGGAAAGCCTTTTGCCACCACAGAGTCAAGCAACTCAACCTTCAAATTAGAAAGCATCCCCGTGATTCGTTCAACCATTCTGCTACCCCAACCATAAGATCCAATTACTGATGCGAACTTAAATTTCGGCCTCAAAGCATTTGCAAGATAAACCGCATAAACCACATTTGGATGTGGCCCAACTAAGACCGTAGGCGATCCTATAACAATTGTCGCGGCGTCCACTAGTGCCATCGCTAATTTTCCTATATCCGCTTTGGCTAGATTGAACTGTTTCACGGTTATGCCTCTCTCAACTAGAGCACCAACAAAGTGTTCCACCATCTTCTTGGTGCTGCCGTGCATTGAAATGTAAGGCAATACAACGGCGTTTTTTGGCGGGGCGTAAACCCAGTCTCTATATGCTTCCAGTATAAACTCTGGCTTGTCAAAGATGGGGCCGTGGCTCGGCGCTATCACGTTAATCTGTAAATCTTCTATTTTCTCCAAATTCTTTTTGATAGTTTCCCTGAACGGCATCATGATTTCTGCATAATATCTCTTAGCTGCTTCGTGAACTGTTGCTTCATCAGTTACGTACAAATCAGATGTTGCAAGATGAGAACCGAATAAATCGCAGGTGAAGAGTATTTTGTCCTCTTTTAAATATGTGATCATGGTCTCTGGCCAATGAACCCAAGGAGCATGGATAAACTCTAAAGTCTTGTCTCCCAACGATAAGGTTTTCCCGTCTTCTACAGTTAGAATTTTGCTTTCTGGAATCAGAAGCAATTCCATGAGCAGATTTTTGCATTTGGGAGTTGCGACAACCATGGCATTTGGATACAACTTCAGTATTTGAGGCAAAGTTCCAGAATGATCTTGTTCTGCATGGTTTGCAATAATATAATCTATGCTTTCAACATCCAAGTGACTTAGGTTATCTATCAGCATACTTGCCATAGTTGGGTCAACAGTGTCTATCAAAGATATTTTTTCACTGCCCCTGACTAGGTATGCATTGTAACTTGTTCCATCGGGAAGCGGAATAAGTGCATCGAAAAGTCGCCTGTCCCAATCGACTGCTCCAACCCAGTGAACATCTTCTTTTATTTCTCTTGTCTTCATTTCATTCAACCTTTTCAAACTGATCTTTTGTTGCCCCGCAAATTGGACAGACCCAGTCATCCGGCAGTTCTTCAAACGGAGTTCCAGGTTTTATTCCAGATTCCGGGTCTCCCTTTTCCGGGTCATATACATATCCGCAAATAGTGCATTTGTATTTGGTCATTTTATCGCCCTCCTTTCTTTTCTTATGTAAGTTGGAGCTAACTTAGGAGTCACACCTCTCTTTATTTTATGGTAATAAGCATAGGTCATAGGTTCCTCATCGGTGAGGATTTCAGCTTCAACCACTTTGCCGATGAAAACTGTATGCGTGCCAACATCCACTTCTTTCATCACTTCAGCCTCCAAATATGCAACTGCATGGTCCAAAACTATTCGTGTGCCAGTCTTGCCACCCTTATAGTTTATTCCTTCAAATTTGTCCGTATCCCTTCCACATTTGAAGCCAAAGTGGCCTATGAACTTTAAGGGCGTATTTTTGGAAAGAACCGATACAGCAAAGACACGGCTTTCTCTCACAAAATCATGAGTGAAGTTCTGCTTGTTAATGCTTACCGCTATTTTTGCTGGTTCAGATGTCACCTGGAAAACAGTATTGCAAATCTGACCGTTACAATTCTCTCCTTTTCCAGAAGTTACAACATACAAGCCATAACTAATGTTATGTAACGCTTCCCTATTCACTTTTCCACCTACATTCTTTTGATATCTCACTCTTTCACGTGTTTTAGATCATAACTTATTTTCACACCGGCTTGCTCGAAAAGTTTTCCAACAGGACAGTTCTTACGAGTCAGTTCAAACATTCTTTGAATTCTATCTTCACTAACATCACTTCTCACAGTTATCTTGAATTCAGCAGAGGTTATTGTGCCAGTTTCTTCCGATTTCTGGGCGTGAAGCTCAACTTCCAGGTCCTTCAGCTGAATCCTCATCTTCTTTGCGGTCAACGAAAAAATCGTCGCGAAACAGCCGGAGAAGCTCATAACTCCAAGCTCCAGAGCCGTGGGTCCCATGTCTGTGCCGAGTTCAGGTGGCAGATCTAAACAGACGCTGTGAGCCCTTCCATTGTCAACTGCCACTCTTAAGTTCTTTATTAGTTTAGCCTTTGAAGTTATAGAAGTCAATCATCCATCTCCTTCTTGTCTGGTTATTTTATGGATTATGATATTAAAAAAATGGGATATTATGTTGGAAGTTTCTTTTTGCAAAGGAACCAGTCTACGCATTCATATCCTTCTTGTAGGCGTTTCTCTGCTGCTTCTTGTGTTGCTGGCGGAGGAACAATAACGTCTTCGCCTGGCCTCCAGTTTGCTGGAGCAGCCACTTTGTATTTGTCAGCAGTCTGCAACGCATCCACTAGTCTCAAGATTTCTTGCATGTTTCGCCCAACATTTAGCGGATAGTAAATCATGGCTCTAAGCTTCATTTCAGGATCGATGACAAAGACGCATCTGACGGCTGCGGTTGCGCTTTCGCCTGGATGTATCATGCCGAAAAGGTTAGCAACTTTCATGTCCAAATCAGCTATCACTGGAAATGGAATTGTAATTCCGAATTTTTCTTTGATTTTTCTGACCCAAGCAATATGGGAGAAAGTGCTGTCTATGCTTAATCCTATTAATTTCACGTTTCTCTTCACCAGTTCGTTGTTTATCTTTGCAAACGCGACGAATTCTGTTGTGCAAACCGGTGTAAAATCGGCAGGATGGGAAAACAGAATTACCCATTTTCCTTTGAAATCTGAAAGCTTTATTTTGCCATGGGTGGTGACTGCCTCGAAGTCTGGAGCAGTCTCGCCTAACCGCAACAGAGGTTTCTTCTCTTCAACTTTCTCTTTTTCTTCCATTTTCCACACCTTTAATTCACATTTTAGGAACAAAAAGCTTTTATCTCAGACTTTCTTATATACTTTTCGCAACAATTTCATCGATGAACGGACAAAAAAGTGCGAAATTAGGATCAATGCATCATGGTGGAAGTTGACAAATTAGACTTAGAGATTCTAAAAATGCTTCAAGGAGATAGTAGAATTCCATTCACAGAGATAGCACAAAAGCTGAAACTAAGCGAATCAACAATCAGAAAAAGAGTTCAAAAACTCCAAAAGAAAGGAGTAATAAAGAAATTCACAATTGAAATTGACCCGTCAAAAATAGGGATACGTACTGTCGCAATAGTTGGGGTCGACGTGGATCCAACCAAGCTTCTGACAGCAGCTCAAAAACTCTGTGAAATAAAAAAAGTTCGCTCAGTAGCAACATCAACAGGCGACCACATGATAATGACGGAAATCTGGACGAAAGATGGAAGAGAACTCACAAAACTGATCTCTGAAAAAATCGCAAAAATTGATGGCGTCAAAAAAATCTGCCCAGCAATAATCCTAGAAAAACTAAAAAGTTAAGTTCAAATAGACAAGCCTGTAGCCTAAACTAAGTTTTTCTAGCCATAACAATTTCAAAACATGTTTGTTTCAGTGCAGAAGTGGCACTTACGTGCGATTTTACCCAGTAAAAAAGCAGACCATATATGCTTCCAGACATCCATAGCAAACGATACTAACGAACGGCAGAGAAAAAACAACTCTTTATTATGCGAGTTCTCTCACTTTTCTCAGGTTCTCTATATCGCTTCTTCTATGGTCAATCGGAGTTTCCAGAATCAAAGGCAACTGTCCCAACATGCTTTTCAGAATGTTTGTGAATCCCGTTTCACCAATCCTTCCCATTCCAATGTGTTCGTGCCTATCTATTCCAGAGCCTAATCCGCCCTTGGAATCGTTTAGATGAACAAGTTTGAGTTCATCTAAGCCTATTATCTCACCGAATCGCCTCAAGGTATGTTCGACAGCACCCTTAGAAACTAGGTCATAACCAGCCGCGAAAGCGTGACACGTATCGAAACAGACGCCAATGTGTGATCTTTCTTCAGCTCTAGAGATGATGTGCCCAATGTCCTCAAAGGAAGATCCCGTGCTATTTTTTGACCCTGCAGTGTTCTCTAGAAGAAGAACAACATCATTTCTCACTGTAGAAAACGCGTTGTTGATTGCATCCACAATTCTTCTAAGTCCTTCTCTCTTGCCATATCCAAGGTGGCTGCCCAGATGAGTGACAACATAGGGAACACCCAGCTCACCAGCCCTTTGCAACTCATCTTGCAGAACCTTGATGGACTTGTGATAGACACTCTCTTTAGGAGATGCTAGGTTCAACAAGTATGGTGTGTGAATAATGATTGGCCACGCTTCACTCCTGCTCAGCTTTGTCTTGAAACTCTCGATCTCCTTTGATGTTAAACCTCTGGACTGCCATGCACGCGGGTTCCGAGAGAACATCTGGAACGTGTTGCACCCTTTCTTTACAGCTCTATCAAATACTCTGTCGATCGACCCACTGATGGATAAGTGAAGACCAAGCCTCATATTCTGCGCCTACGTTGATCTAGTTTCTCCAGCTTCGCCCTTTAATGGTTTGTTCAAGTTAAAAAATGTAGGCGCGAACGTCAACATGTTTAACCGGAAGACCAAACAGGAGAGGCAACTAACGTGGGCGTTGAAGAATGCGGGATCAAGACCTCGTGCACGCATACATAACATAATTAATGCAATTGCTCACTTCTGAAAAACACTTCTTTCTCAAGAAACATTTTGACGAAAGATTCCTGTAGGACTGGATCTCTCTGTTTTTTGGAGTATATCGTAATCTGGCTTTTGTACTTGTTGATTGCCGCCTTTTTCCTCGTTACCTGATCAGTTATATCTTGTACGAATATCCTCTTGTCGTTGTATTGAGTGACATCTCTTTTCCTGCTCCAAATAGGGTATTCATAAATTGTTGATGATATGCCTACTTGGTTTAGGCCTGCGCAGACTATTTTGAATGCGCATTCATGATCCTCTTTTTGGTCATCTCTACACGTAACATATATTTCGGCGGGTAATATTCCGGATAGAATACTTTTGATTTTCTCTTCGGCTTCCGTGAAATTCTTAGCAAGCTTGCCGTCTTCAAAATCCAACAGTATACTGTTAGCTTCTTTTACACCAAGAGTTTTCATAGCTTCCTTGAATTCTTCTTTGCGTATTTTCTTGATTGCAACAGGTGAAGGATCAATTATCCCAAAGGTGTGATCATGTGAATGTTGACCATCTGTCATAACAACAACAAAGATTTCATACCCTTCATCCAACTTCTTAACAATCGTTCCGCCACATCCTAGCGTCTCGTCGTCAGGGTGTGGCGAGAAAACGATTATTCTTTTGTTCTCATAGACTCCTGAACTGTACTTGCGCCTCAACCTTGCTTCACTACTAGCTGATTCTATCTAATCTTTCATGATCGCAAGACTGGATAATTCATTTTTATCACGTGCATAATCGCGCATGAAAGTTAACGAGGGTAGCCAACTGCGCTCATGTATATAGCGCTTTCTTCTACACCGTCAACGTTGAGAATCTGATTCAACTCGTCGTCATATAAGGCTCCAATTTGACAGGAACCCAATCCGACACTGGTAGCAGCGAGAGCCAGGTTTTGTGCGATATGTCCAGCATCTAGGTAGATGTATCTGTAGGCCCTTTGGTTGTATTTCCATTTCGACCGGTAGAAGATAGTCGCCCAAATGAACACTACTGCAGCCTCAAAGCACACTTTTTGTCCCAACGCCGCAAGAGTGACTTCTTCTCTAAAATCTCCTAGTTTCAACTCTTCCAACAGATGCTGCTTCACAGAATAATGATATACTCCTTCTGCCAAGTTCTCTACCCTATTTACAGTTAGGTAGGTTTCTATCGGATAAAGCGCCCCGGCAGATGGAACGGTACGAAACTCGTAGCCCCTCTCCTTTCTTTGAATACCAGTTGAAGCCCAAAGAAGATAAGACAATTGCTCCTTACTGATAGACTTTGAGGAAAAGCTTCGAATGCTTCTTCGTTTTCTCAAAGCCTCATCCAAAGACATTTCTCGCCGGGATTTTGGGCGTGGAATCTCAATCTTTCT
>Ga0209636_10000241_pt1 | contig 49122 bp, 51 predicted proteins | sample DeeMarSWOR152_54_FD_187464 | JGI IMG/M metagenome (GOLD analysis project Ga0209636, IMG submission 187464) | Marine sediment microbial communities from White Oak River estuary, North Carolina - WOR-1-52-54 (SPAdes) (version 2) | ecosystem: Environmental > Aquatic > Marine > Intertidal zone >...
CAGTTCGCTCTGCAGTATCCACCTTCGCAGCGGAATCTCAAATCTGCCGCTGATGAATTTTAAGGATCCATCCAAACTGTTGAAAAGATGAGGCGCTTGTCGCATGGCGTTTCTAACGTTTTCTCGCACCTGCCACACGCCAACCGGCATTATGTAGCCTGGACGGGCTTCACGCAGAACAATCACGGTGGCTTGCCGTCTTTCTTTGACCAGTTGCTCGCAAACTGCCAAGCGGGCGGAGTAGTAGCAACCGCCTATCTGAGCGTAAGTTGTTCGCCCATTATTGCCTTCCCAGTCTGAAAATATCACCGTATTCCTGCCTCTAGGATTCCAAACTGTACCAGGGTACCATGCTTCCATGGACTCGTAGCTCCAAGCGGCTGGAATCATTAAAATCTCGAAAACATTATCCAGATAGTTAGACTCGTAGACGCGGTACTCATTTATTTCAGGAAACGTTTTCACTTTCTCAGCCAAATTTTTGGAGATTATGTCGTCCACGGCTGTTATACTCCAGCGGGTTGGAACCAAACGTCTGTTTTTCTCTACGCCGAAGGCGCCGACGCTGAAGGCTCTTTGGATCTTCGTGACCATGACGCCTCGGCTGTAAAGCTCCAAAACAGCTTGCGTGGCTCGCAAATCGGTGTCGTAGTAGGCTTTTTCTATTCTACTCTCGAACCGCGCGTTGCCAACATGCAGCTTTCTTATTGGCGCGGAGGGACCGAAGGGCTGGACACTGTCGTCCATAAATATGAAGCCTCGGGGCTTTTTTGTGAGGTTTAATTCAATGTCCACGCTGCTTTCCGCGAGGGCTAACTCGCGCGTCTGTTCAACTATCTTGCCAGCTTGCTCGAACTTTTGCACGTGAACGCGATGTTTGCCCCGAATAAGCAGCGAGCGGAAGCCCACGATTTCGTCGATTGTTCTTCCGAACCACTGTTCTGGCAGGTCGTAGAGGCTAGTGTCTTCGTTAACGGGCGGCACAAGTGGTCCAGCGTAGATGTGTGGGTAGCCGATTCTTCCGACGAACACGCTGGGCGGCGAAACACCTGAAATGTCTTCTGTTGACATTAAAGGCACGCTTTTGAGGTAACAGTTGACTTTGACCATTATTGGGCAGCGTGTTTTTCCACAAAGAAACCTAGAACCCTTACATTCGACGCATAGGCTGTTTCGTGAAGCTCGGGTGACTATCTGGTTTTCTTCAATAGCAGAACTGTTACTGCGTTTTATGACGTTAAGTAACCAATTATGGGAAGAGCTTGTACTGGCAGGTTTAGATGTGAGGGTCATATTCATCTTGGATGATGGCTGTAACGGCTTCATATGCTTTCCGTAGTGAAAAGCCTCAAAAATCAAAGTGTCAAAGACAAGAACTTATGCAGGTCTATACACAGAACTGATAAAAGGAAAGCGCTGAGAGAAAAAGAGCTAAATGGTGATGCAACGTAAGAGTGTTGGTGCTTGGCGTGAAGACTGCTTTGTTTATTTGCACACACAATTCTGCGCGTTCCCAAATGGCAGAGGCTTTCTTGAATAAGCTTTGCGGAGACAGGTACGAAGCAAAAAGCGCTGGAATCACGCCTACCCAGATGAATCCTTACGTTGCTAAGGCGATGGCTGAAATCGGCATTGACCTTTCAACGCATCGGTCCAAGAGCATATTGGAATTTCGAGGAAAAACCTTTGATTACGTGGTTACGGTCTGCGACGCGGCACGCGAAGCCTGCCCATTCTTTCCCGGAGAAAAAGAAATCCACAAAAGTTTTCCAGACCCATCAGCGCTTAAAGGTACAGAAGAGAAGATACTGCGGAAAGTCAGAGTTGTAAGATATGAAATAAAAGAGTGGGTAGAGAAGACTTTCTGCAAGGAAAATGTTTTAGCGGAAAAAGGTGGATTCGTTTGAGCGTTTTTGAAAAGAAAGATGTAAATCCCGAAACATTGGCGCAGATGGCGCTCAAAGATGAGAAAGTGCTGCAAGAAGCTTTGGACGGGGTTTTATCCAAGAAAGATGTAGTTAGACAAAACAGTTTCCAAGCGTTAAACTTACTGAGCAAGAAGCATCCTGAAAAGCTTTACGACAAATGGGATTTCTTTGCCAACCTGATTTACAGGGGCAACGCTTTCCACAAGTACATGGCCATCTACATCATTGCGAACCTGACAAAAACTGACGCAGAAAACAAGTTTGAAAAACTCTTCGAAGCCTATTACGTTTTGCTGGGCGACAAAAGCGCCATCCCGCCTGCGCATGTTGCAGTTAACTCGGGGAAAATCGCTTTGGCAAAACCTGCGCTTCAGGCGGAGATAACAAATAGGCTGTTAGACATTGACAATATAGTGCAGAGACATAAGGACCTTGTCAAGGCCAGTGCCATAGAAGCTTTTGAAGCTTACTTCGAGAAAAGCAAGGACCAAACGAGAATAATCGAGTTTGTCAAAGCGCAGCTGAACTGTGAGAGCCCGAAAACGCGTAAAAAGGCAAAGGCGTTCTTGAAGAAATGGAATAAAGAGTAAGGGAAGACGACTGAAAAGCGTCCGTTGATGTTTGAGGGTTATTCGTCTTCAAAAATGAATAGGCCATCTACTGTTGTTTTCAATGCTTTGGCTATCTGGTGCGCCAGCATCAGTGAAGGGTTGTATTTGCCTTTTTCCAGGTAAAGGATGGTTTCTCTATTTACGCCCACTTTTCTTGCGAGGTCGTCTTGTGTTAGGTCGTATCGAGCTCTTAGTTCTTTGATTCTTGTTTTGAACTGCATTGTTAGTCACCTTTTCTGCCGAAGACCCAGCGCAAAATTATGAAGGATACGTTGGACACGATGAACGTAGCGCGCGCGCTAAAAAACCCTTTAGCCTAAATACAAACTCGGATTCACACCGTAAAATATATTTCACCTCTTTCTTTTAAGAAACAGTATCATAAACGTTATAGCTAAAATTGATGTTATGATGCTGTAGGCGGATGCCAATGATGAGCCGAAGTATTCCCACAAACTCCCGACCACAGCATTTGAAACGAAGAAAGCAGAACCGACAATGAGATAGTAAATGCCATACGCTGTTCCTATCAAATTTCTATCGACATATTCTGGAATTAAAGCTCTCTGAACTGTTTCAATGATTCCGAAATAAAGACCATAAAACATGGCAACCAAGAAAGCGTTAAACCCACTGATTGGGAGAAACAAGATAAGCATAACACTTGAAAGGAAGACGCTGTAGCCCAATATCATGACTTTTTCTTTTCCTATTCTGTCAGACAAGACGCCCGCTGGGATCGCTATGGTAACGTGGGCTACGTTAACAGCTGCGTAGATTAAAGGGATAAAAGAAGCTACAATTCCAGCTTCTTGTGCATTAATGAGAACAAAGGAAAAGTTGAATGCCCCCAGAGAAAAAATTCCCACAATAACGAGCAGCCAAGAAAAATTACCTTTCAAGACAGCCTTAATGCCTGCAAGCAATTGAAAATCTCCAACGGCATTGACGAACCGTTCCTTAACAACAAACAAGAGTATTAAAAGCGCAATAGTGCCGGGTATTAGTGTCAGCCAGAAGACATCTCTTAGAGTCAGACCTAAAATTAACATAACGGTTGAGGCAATCACAGGCCCCACGATAGCACCTGACTGATCAAGAGCTCTATGCAAACCAAAAGCCGCGCCTCGACGCTTATCAGAAACCGAGTCGCTAAGGAGAGCATCACGAGGCGGTGTGCGAACGGCTTTTCCAATGCGGTCAGAAACCCTGACTACAAAAACATCTAATGGTGCCCTCGCTATTGCGAAAATAGGCTTGACAACATTTGACAAACCATATCCAACTAAGACAAGCGATTTCCTTTTTCTGAACTTGTCAGAGAAAATTCCTGAAACCGCCCTCAAAACATAACTCAACGCTTCAGCCGTTCCCTCAATGAGCCCTAATATTGCTATGTTGGACCCAGGTAGACTTAAGAGAAACGTGGGCAGTATGCTAAAAGCCATTTCACTGGACATGTCGGTGAAAAAACTAACGAATCCCAAAGCAAAGATATTTCGACGTATGCTGGTGCTTACTTTCTCGCTACGTTTTTCCATCCGAGCACCTCATCTACGAGCGCATTTATCTGCTCACGATCCTTCTACGCATTCAGGTTTTTCTCCGTTTATAATACTTCCTAACTCTGCTTTGGATAACATGCTTGTTACTTTCTAGAAAATAGTATGCTTCCAATTCCAGCACCATAATGAAAACTTTTTCCTTGAGAAATGAAAAGCGCCCAGGCCGGGATTCGAACCCGGCTCTGGTCACAGAGCGTATTTTCTCCGTGATGTCTAGCGGGCGACAGCCGCTTATACTAGACCGGACTATACTACCTGGGCTGTCATGGCCAAAGGCGCGGAATGAATAAGATGGCTTTTGACTAATTAAGTTTTCTTGGCAGGGTCGTTTTTGTGTTTTGATAGTTCCCGGTAAGCAATTTCAAGTTTTGATTTTGCAAAGTTCACAACGTCTGGAGTAAATATGGAAAAAACAGCCAAAATGAAATTCAGGGGAAAGACCATCCAATACTCAAAAATATTACCCCAGCCACCTCCAATACTCCAAGGACCCAGTATCATCAGCGAATATCCCCAGTACTGAAATGCCGACCAAACCGCTGTTTGCAACAACGCCCCACAAAGCCTCGGCAAGTATTTAGCTTTTCCCTTGCTAGCATCGGGGTTACAGTTGTTAACAAACACTTCTCCGGCAACACCACCAGCGCCTCCAGGAAAGAACGCGTTAACAAGTATTTTTTCCACCAAGTTGGAAGGAATATAATGGTCAACCGGTGGTGTCTTTAAAAGGCTTAAGATGGGCAGCTGAACGTTGCCGGTGGCAAAACGAATTGCCACAGGTATGCTATAAATTATAGCCCCGCCTATTTGCCAAAGCCAGAATCTTTTGCTTCTAAGAGTTGCTCCAATCGCCCTGCGCAAGTTCATGATTCCTCAAGAAACGCGTGCAATTTAAAAGCCTTACGTACGAAACGCCTAAGCATCTAAACGTTGAAAGCGCCAGCAGTGAACAAAACTTTATTATTCGAGTGTGAAAAACTACATTCGGTTGAAACAAAAATATGGCATCTGGTCTTCTAGCCATAGGCGTGGAGTTGGTTTGACGGAGAAATTGGCTGATTTAGGCTTCTCAAAAGGCATAATCACGGAGACCATAGTCTCCACCTCTAACATGGATGGACAACCAAACGCCGCACCAATGGGCGGGATCATGAAGAACGCACAACGCATAGCAATTAGACCTTACACTTCAACCTTGACATACAAGAATCTACAACTAAAAAGGTGCGCAGTGATAAACGTGACCGCCAACCCAGAACTGTATTACCGCACTGCTTTCAAAGAATCCAACCCAAAAGGTAGAATACCACAAGAATGGTTTGAAAAAGCTGAGACTGTTGACGCGCCCAAGCTACGGATGGCAGACGCCCACATCGAAGTTTCCGTGGCTGACATAAGCTCTTTTGACGCTGAAAGAGCCACAGCCATATGTCAAATCAAACTAATTAAAGCGCCAAAAATGCTGCCAAAAGTCTATTGCCGCGCTTCATCCGCCACGATTGAAGCAATCATACACGCAACCCGCGTTAAGGTTCTAGTCAACGATAAAAACGAGCAAAAACACGTTAACAGGCTACTGGAAATGATAAAGGACTGCAACGACGTTGTCAACCATGTAGCTCAAAACTCGCGCTACTCTGAAATCATGACGGATCTAACCAAAAGAATCGATTCATGGAGGGCAAAAAGTGAAGGTCTACGTTAAAACTCCTGCAAGACTTCACTTGGGACTAATAGACCTAAACGGCAACTTGGGACGCATCTTCGGTGGATTAGGCGTAGGCATAAACCGCCCAAACGTCATCCTAGAAGCCCAACAATTCGAAACGTTAGCCGTCACAGGCGAGGAAATCGGACAGGTAAAATCGCTGGCAAAACGTTTCTTCGATGCCTACAATATAAAAGCTAAGGCTAACATCCATGTCAAACAGGCAATTCCCGAACATGTAGGCCTAGGCTCTGGAACACAATTAGCCCTCGCCGTAGCCACAGCCCTCGCGAAACTTTTCAACGTAAAAGCATCAGCTCAAGAACTCGCTCTCGCCATGGGAAGAGCCCGACGATCAGGCATCGGAACAGCAGTTTTCGAAAAAGGCGGCTTCGTGGTTGACGGAGGAAAAGCCACAAAGGATGGCGCTTACTCCTCAGAGAGCTTTCCTCCAGTGATTTTCCGCCAACCATTCCCAGAAGACTGGACTTTCGTCGTGGCAATCCCAAACGTCAAAAAAGGCTTATCCAAAGACGAGGAAATCGCAGCGTTTAAACAGCTATCTCCAATGCCCGCTGAAGATGTTGGCAGAATAAGCCGTCTAACAATTATGAAGCTTGTCCCGTCCTTAGCAGAACATGACATCAAAAACTTCGGTGACGCCTTAACCCAAATTCAAATAATCGTTGGAACATACTTCGCTCAAGCTCAAGGAGGAACATACTCCAGCCTAGCCGCCACAGAGGGCATACGCCTAATGCAGAAACTCGGAGTCCACGGTGTAGGACAAAGTTCGTGGGGACCAACATTCTACGGGCTATGTCAAAACAAAAAAGAAGCCAAAGAAACGCAATCAAAGATCGAGGCATTCCTAAGAAAGGGAGTTGGCGGACAAGTTTTCACTGCCAAAGCAAACAATAAAGGCGTAAACATAAAAGTCGGTGCCAAAATTTGAAAGCACTATTAATAACAGGGCTACTTGCAGAGAACACAGTGCAACATTTTGCCCAAGAAAGCCGCGTAAAAACCAAAGTTCTTGCTTTGAAGGTCCCTGTCGCCGCACTGCTATCTCCTGAGCGCATCGCTAATGCCCTTAAAAACCTGAAACGCCACGACTTCGACGTAATACTAATTCCCGGACTAATGCGAGGCAACGCGTCGGTTATCGCAGACACCACAGGAATTCCAACTTTCAAAGGTCCAAGATACGCCGCTGACCTGCCCGCAGTTTTAGACGCTTTAGGCCAAGTTAAGCTTTCAACAGTTACGCCCGCCTGCGACATACTCAGGGAAGTACTTCAGCGAAAGGCTCTACAAGAACTGGAAGCAGTTGAGAAAAACAAGGATGCCTTGTTAAAAAAGCCGGGCAACATACTGATTAGGGAATTAGCCATAGGCAAAGATTTTCCCATGCGAGTTATGGCTGAAATCGTTGACGCTGCTTTAATGCCGAATTCCGAAATTCAAAGGTTGGCGAAGGACTACGTGAAAGTCGGAGCTGAAATTATCGATGTTGGCATGGTTGCAGGCGAAGCTAGACCCTCAGACGCAAAACGTGCTGTTGAAGCCGTGAAAAGCGTCGTGAACGTGCCTGTGAGCATAGATTCGATTGATCCAGACGAGATTAAAGCGGCTGTTTCCGCTGGCGCAGACCTTATACTGAGCGCGGATGCTGGCGACATTGAAAAGATAGCGCCATTCGCCTCTAACGTTGCGGTGGTTGTTATTCCCACAAATCAGCGTGAAGGATATTTCCCCAAAAAAGCGGAGGAACGCGTCAGCTTCTTGGAAGACTTGATTGAAAAAGCGAGGAAATTGGGCATGACAAGACTCATAGGCGATTTGATTCTTGACCCGTCAAACGTGTTGGAGTCCTTGATTGCCTTTCGCGAGTTCGCAAACCGAAACCCGAATGTCCCGCTCTTTGTGGGTGTTTCCAACGTTACTGAATTAATAGACGCTGATTCCATAGGCGTTAACGCTTTGCTGGCTCGGCTTTCGTCTGAAGTGGGTGCAAGTATTTTGTTGGCTACGGAGAAAAGCAGCAAAGCTAAAGGAAGCGTTAGAGAAGAAGTAGTTGCGTCTAAGATGATGTTTCTGGCGAAGAAGAGGGGTTCGGTTCCAAAAGACTTGGGGTTAGACCTGCTGGTTTTGAAAGACAAGCGAGTGCGAGAAGAACCATACGACAGAGAGATAGACTTACAGGCTCAAATGATAACCGCTGCTGAAAAATCCGAGCTAGCAACTTTGGATACGGAAGGCATTTTCAAAATTATATTAGATCGCGATGAAGGAACTATTGTTGCCCTTCATTTTACAACGCTACGGATGGAAAAACCACTCAACATTATCAAAGGAAAAACCGCGGAAAGTGTCTACTCCAAAATTGTGGAACTGGGCTTAGTCAAACGACTTGATCATGCCGGCTATTTGGGAAACGAACTGTCAAAGGCTGAGATTGCCTTGAAAACTGGGAAAGAATACATTCAAGACACTCCATTATTCAAGAATATGCACTACTGAATTTTTGGAACCTATCAGCGTGGTGCAGTAACGAAACGGTTGGGTTGTTAATAGGTCAAGGTTGGTTTTCGGCACGAAATAAAGATTTTTTGAGAACCGTTACTAGGGGTATTCCAATCACTACTGCAACCAAAACTACGACTAATCGCTCCACTGGATAGAGGAAGAAAACAGTGGTCCAAATTCCTGGATAAGCGGTGGCTGGTATTATTGGGGATTGTCCTGCTATAACTGGGATTTGATTGAGCGTGACTTCGAAGAGAATGTTTCCCATGATGTGTTGCATCATTGTTCCAATGAAGACCAAGATTGCCAATCCCCATGTGACTGAAGCTGGTTTAAGCGTTTCAACCCATTGACTTGCTCTACGTCCCAGAGGCGAAAGAAGCACTATAAAAGCCACAATGTGGAGCCAAGCAAATGGAAATGAGATGTTGGTGTTGCCCAAGGGAACGAAAAGCAATGTCAAAGGATTCACAAAGAACGCTAAGAGCAAAATGCCATATAACACAACCACTGGAACCCACTTACGCTTCATGAGGAGACCCAAAGCAACCGCGTTTATGGTGGCTGTAAGGAAATCCAGAAACATGAAGGACACTGATCTTCCTAACGCAATTGCTAAGAACGTGCCCAAGAACACGCTGAACCCACCGACATATGGCCCTAGTATCACACCGTATAGTGGGGCGATGACGTCAGAAGCTGAAAACGTTCCCACTCCGCCTATCATTGGCACTGTAGGTATCAGCCTCAGTATCATGTAGAGGGCAGAGAATACAGCTATAGATGCAACGGTTTTGGTTTTAACGCTAATTTGACTCAGGTCGCTCAACCTTAAACCCCTTCATCATTGGAAATTTTTTTCATTGCTGTGTAAGTTTTTACACAGCCTATAAAAAACTTGTGGTTACCAAAGCATTACCGTATCTACTCAAACAAACGCTTGTCTGAACGCAATTGAACTCAAACGCCTTGAAATGAATAAATGAACATCTTAAGAATAAGTCTCGCGCGCGTTAAAAACTTCAAATGGAACAATACATCCAAGTCAAATTTTCAAATGACCGCTTTTGTGTCTTTTTCGTCTAATTAGAGCAAAAAGCGCCTGTTTTGCAATTAAGAACCGTTTCCACATGACTTTATGTAGGGGCGTCGCGAAGCTACGGCTTTAGCAAATTTTAAATATAAATTGAAGACGATTATAGTTTTGAGGTCGATATCGTGCCTAAAGCTGCCAAAAAGAAGAAAAAAAAGGCCGCAAAAAAGAAATAAAGCACCCTTAGAGGTTTATTTCCCTCCCATTTTTCTATTTTTCCATAAGAAAAAATAGCGTCGCACGTAGGCTTGCTTGTGTTATGAGTTTCTATGCATAAAGCAAAATGTTAGAAGGTTATAGGGCTTCACGTATCACAAGTTTGTGAGAGAAAAAATTTTGGAGCCAAAAGGTGCTATCCACCACAAATCTTCTTGAAAAAGGGAATAAAAAATCTTTTTATATTTTGGTGATTACTGTTTTCGTAGTTAAAGGAGACTTGATTTATTATGGCTATCCAAGCGACATCTGACTATATTGGTTTGTTAAATCAGGCGGTTTCAAGAGAAATCCAAGTTTCAATTCAATACATGTTGCAGCACGCAAAGATGGAGAAGCTGATGCGCAAAGTGATTCCTGAGAATGTGCTCCTCGACAAGACCACGTACGAGGCTGTGGGGAAGTTCCTGAAGGAAATCGCCATAGAAGAAATGAAGCATGCTGCCGATATAATGGAGCGAATTTACTATCTTGGTGGGTCGGCGACGACAGAATCGGATAAACCAGTCATAGGGAACAGCTTAAGCGAATTCGCAAAGCTCGGCGTCAAAGCTGAAACAGAGGCGCTTGCCCTGTACCGCAAAATCATCAAGGCTGCAAGAGATATCGGAGATCGAACAACTCGCCAATTGTTCCAAAAGATCTATTCAGCAGAGGAGGAGCATCTTTTCAAGTTTCAAGAATACGCAAACGTGAAAGACGAGCCAGAAGAAGCCGAAGCAGCGCAGGTATCGGAATGGCGTAAGATATTCACCGACGACTTTTTCACATTGCTGAACAGGGCTGTTGCAGCTGAAATCTCAGCAATAATACAATACACGAACCAACATGAGAAAGCCAGTTTGCTAGCCTTGCGAGAAAAGGTTTCAGCGCTTGAAGTCGTTACCGAATCTAACAAAGCCAAAGTCGTCAGCGACCTGTTGAAAACTATTTTTCTGGTGGAAATGGAGCACCTTGAAAAGATCAGCGAAAGGATTTACATGCTCGAAGGCGAATGCACAGTTAGTCCAGACCCAGTTCCACAGGTCGGCGAGACCACTGATGACTTCGTCAAGCTAGATCAAGAAGCTGAAAACATCGCCATATTGCTTTACAGGCAAATTATTGCTGAAGCGTTGAAGCGTGGAGACACGACGACGCGGAACATGTTTGAAGAAATAGTTAGGCAAGAAGAAGAGCATTATTGGGCTTTTGACGATTTTCTTTAGTTTCCTTTACCTCCTTTTTCTGTATCTGCCAGTTTTTCTTTATCTTTCACTTTCTAGTTCTCTATCGCTTGGAAAAGACTATAGCTCCCTTATGTAAGGGCTGAATTTCAGTGGAGAACCAGAATTTGACTGGTAGGCGATTGGCGGTTACGGGTTTGTTGCGCCTACCCTCCTGTATATTGCGCGTTGAACTTTCCGAAAGCTTAATTCGCAAGCGCACGAAAGTAAAATGCAGCAGAGGCGAACTGAATGGTAAAAGAAGAAGAGCTGCCTCGCTGCGATAGATGCGGCGAATTCATCGACAATTGCAAGTGCGTATGTCCATACTGCGGCGAAAGTGCGGGTTGCGATTGCTGTACTGGTTACGGCAGGGCAACAGGCGGATAAAATATCATTCTTCGCCCATAATTATTTGGTTGTGAAAAAAGAAAATGGTAGTTAATAGTATAAACTGGATGGCAGGAGGCGCGCAAGGAAGCGGCGTGGACACTGCAGCAAATATTTTCGGAAAAGCCTGCGGCTACGGCGGTCTCTATGTTTTTGGAAGACGCGAATATCACTCCAACATAAAAGGGCTGCACAGCTACTTTCACCTGCGCATATCACCGAAAGAGATTCTAGCAAACATAAACGATGTAGACTTGCTAGCAGCATTCGACGCTGAAACAGCAGTAAGACACATAAACGAAGTCGTCCCCGAAGGCGGCATAATAATCGGCTCACAGCAGATGAACACCAAAGTTCTCGACATGCCAACGTTACCCGCAGAATTCAAAGCTGAACTGACCAAGTTCATGAAGGAAAAAAACGTTGGCGAAACCCTGAACGACTGGCTTAACTATGCAAAACAGAAAAACATCCGCGTTTTTCCCGTGCCTTACATGGATTTGCTTAACCAGATTGGCGCAAAGCTTGGAATAGCGAAAATAAGCAAGATTACGCGAATGATAAACGTCTTAACGATAGGCATCTCTTTCGCACTTTTCAAGTATGACAGAAGCCTCGCGGAAAAAGCCGTGAGAGCAACTTTTTCTGGAAAACCAAAAATTGCTGACATGAATGTGACGGCTTTGAACCACGCGTACGATTATGCGGAAGAACACTTCAAAAACGCGTTTAAGCACCGCCTCGAAAAAACCAATGTTGACGAAGAGCGACTTTTCCTTACTGGAAATCAAGCAGTTGCCATGGGCAAAGTCCTCGGCGGATGTCGCGTGCAAACATATTATCCTATTACGCCTGCGGCTGACGAAAGCGAATATTTGGAAGCCCACCAAATCCTGAAGACAGCAGGCGAAGACGGAGCCATAGTTGTAATCCAAACTGAAGACGAGATTGCAGCCGTAAACTCGGCGTCAGGAGCCGCGTTAGCTGGTGCGAGAGCCGCAACTTCAACTTCTGGACCAGGTTTTTCTCTAATGGCAGAAGGCTTAAGCTGGGCGGGAAACAGCGAAGTGCCGCTGGTGATAACGTATTATCAACGAGGCGCTCCTGCAACAGGCTTGCCCACCCGGAACGGCCAAGCTGACTTGAGATTTGCTATGCACGCGGGCCACGGAGAATTTCCCCGCATAATTCTTGCATCTGGAGACATCCAAGAATGCTTTTATGACGCTGCAAAAGTGTTCAACCTCGCAGAAAAGTACCAAATGCCCGTGATTCACTTACTTGATAAAGCTATGGCAAATTGTTCACAGACGTACCCGGTCTTTGATTATGGCAAATTCAAAATTGAGCGAGGCGAGATACTTACAGAGAAGGAGTTGGAAGGCAAGGAATACCAGCGCTTCCGCTTCACAGAAACAGGCGTCTCCCCGCGAGTGGTACTTGGCGCAAAGAACGGCGTGCACTGGTACACTGGAGACGAGCATAATGAGACTGGGCACATCAGCGAGGAACCCTTAAACAGAAGGCGCATGATTGAGAAACGAATGAAGAAGCTGGAATTAGTCGAGAAAGAAGTGCCAGTTGAAGATAAACTGAAGTTCTATGGCGACATAGACTCAGAGAACATAGTGGTAAGTTGGGGCTCACCCAAAGGCGCCATAATCGAATCGCTGGAAAAGCTGAAACAGGAAGGCTTCAACATAGGCTTCGTGCAGGTACGGCTGATAAATCCGCTTCCAACCGAAGAAGTGAAAAAAGCTCTGGAAGGCAAAAAACGAATAATAGACATTGAAGATAACTTTTCAGGACAGTTGGGCGGAATAATTAAAGAACAAACAGGCATCGCCCCAAACTATCACGTGTTAAAATACACGGGGCGACCCATGACCACCACTGAAGTACACGAAGCGCTTAAGGCTATATTAACTGACAAAGCTTTTGAAAGGGAGGTGTTGATGTTTGGGGCTTAAACCATCCGATTTCCGAGTACCTCAGGTTTACGCCGACTGGTGTCCAGGTTGCGGTGACTTCGGCATAATGAACGGTTTGCAAATGGCTTTCGCTGAATTAGGCTTAGAACCCCACCAGATCGTGATGGTTTCCGGCATAGGCTGCTCAGGCAAAGAACCCCACAACGTCAAAGCGTACGGTGTTCACACGCTGCATGGAAGAACCCTGCCCTTTGCCATGGGAATCAAAGTTGCAAACCCCAGCTTGGAAGTTTTAGCCATCGGAGGAGACGGCGATGGACTAGGCATAGGCGCAGGCCATTTCGTAAACGCTGGAAGGAGAAACTTGGACATGACGTATATAATTCATAACAACGGCGTATATGGGCTGACGAAAGGGCAGGCGTCGCCCACGTTGCGGCTCGGCATCCAAACGAAGTCTCTGCCGAAACCTAACATTAACGAAGCGGTGAACAGTATCGGATTGGCAATAATCTCAGGTTTCACGTTCGCGGCAAGGTCGTATGCTTACGACATTAGACACTTGAAAGACACCATAAAAAAGGCCATTCAACATAAAGGGTTAGCGTTCATAGACTGTTTGCAGCCGTGCCCCACGTACAATAACATAAACACTAAAGCTTGGTACGCTGGAGAAGACAATAAAGACGCAAGCGGAAAACCGCAATCCAGACTCTACAAGCTGGGAGAAACAGGCTTTGACCCGAACGTGCGCGATTGTTCTGAAGATTTTCAGAAAAAAATGGCGGCGATGGACAAAGCACGGGAATGGGGAGACAAAATCCCCATAGGCGTCTTCTACAAGAACGAGCTGGAGCCAACTTTCCAACAACGCATATCACACAGGATACCCTTTTACATGGATAGACCACCTGCAAAACAGAAACTCGTTGATGAAAACGGGTTTTCCACAGTGGATTTGACAGAATTCATAGAAGACTTGAGAACAAGTTGAACAGACAAAAACAATTCTTTATCAGACATATGCAGAGAGCCCCCAAAACGTTGGAAAAAAGAAAGGTATTATAGTTGTTAGCCTCTGCTGATTATGGAGAAGAATTGGACCTCAATGAGTATCGAAGAAAGCGTGACTTTCAGAAAACAACTGAACCTGTAGGCGAGGTAACAGTGAGTAAGCGCAGAACCTACGTGATTCAAAAGCATGCCGCGTCGCATTTACACTTTGATCTGCGGTTGGAAATGGACGGTGTGCTGAAAAGCTGGGCAATACCCAAGGAGCCGCCGACTTCACCTGGTGTGAAGAGACTGGCAGTGCAGGTTGAAGATCATCCGGTTGAATACGCAAATTTTGAAGGCACTATACCTGAGGGTGAATACGGCGCGGGCACAGTGAGAATTTGGGACAAAGGAACCTACAAGCTAATCGACTGGAGAGAGGACAAGCTCATCGTGGAAATTGACGGTGCCAAGCTGAGCGGCGCTTATGTGCTGGTAAGATTCAAAGATCAGAAAAATTGGCTCTTTTTCAAAAAGAAATAGTTCTGCTTAGTCTTCGGTTTTCTCTTTCTCTTCAGTTTCTTCTTTGCCAACAACTTCGGCTTCAGCGAACGCTCTGCTTGTGCGAGTCACTTGTATCTCAACGTGGTCTCCATTTTGCGTTTTAGGAACGAAAACTACTAATCCTTGTATTCAGGCTATGCCGTCGCCTCTTCGGCTGATCTCTTAAATAGCGATGTCGTATTCTTTGTCAACTTCGACACTGGTTTCGGAGGCTAACTGTTGCCTTCTCTTTGCTCGTCCATGTTTTTACCTCTATCTACAGCGAAAAAACGTGTTTTATTTTGGGGCGATTTATTCAACAGTCAATGTACCAAATCTTCCAACGTTGAGCTGAATTTCACCTTTGAAGCTAGTCACATAACCGTTTTCTATTTTAACTTTGTTATCAACGTTCACTTGGTCTATCTGTTCGTTCCAAAGTGTCAGTTTTATGCTTCCCGTTTCGTCTTCAATTCTAGCATCTGCTACTGTGTAGGTTTCATCTTTGTATCTGGACCTAACTTGGCGGGGTTCGCCTTTTTCCACAACTTTTGCTTCAACAGTGACACGTCTCATTCCATTTCTTAAATCCCTAATATTCAAATGTTTTACTCTCCATAGTCAGCTTTCACCGCAACCGCATGCAGCTTTTTTCTACTGGTCTTGGTTAAAGCTTTACTTGCAGAGTGACTTTTAATCCATATAAATCTTGCTAACCGTCACGCAAGCTGCTGAAAGGGCGCTAAATTAAGCACTCTCTTGATGAACTAGGCGTCTAAAAAGGCAGGGTAGTTTCTGCTGCAGAATGCTATTCAGCGAGTTATATTCCTAGTAGTAAGCCCAAGATTATGATTGTCAAAAACAAGCTTAGGCCTGACACTAGAAGACATTTCATCCACCCGAACTCTGTTACGTCACGACTGATAATAGTATCCGAAGCAACTTTTCCCATTCTCACTTGCTCCGCGATTTTCTCGTCACCTGTTATGGCACGAGTGATAAAGGTGCCCAAAGCAACGATCCACACATACACGACTGACTGAATTATGCCGCCTACCAGAGTGACGAAAGCTATTTTGTCTAGAATGACTTGGTACGCCACCTCGAATTCTCCTGTAACACCTGCCAAGACTTCAAGCGGATAGAAAAGACTAGGCAAAGATGTGTAAACTACAGCAAGTATCAAAGCTTGTACAACTAGGGTAACCAAAGCGAACCCAACAGCCACCATTAATGGCCTCCAAACCACATTGCCTTTCAACCCTTTAATTAGCAAGTACATGAGCCCCGTCATTAAGAGCCATTCAAAAAGAAACGGGGCAATTGCATCCAACGCTGAAGAGATAAGGTATGAACTGCCGTAACGTTCAAGCGGGTCTTGGAAGTCACCCCTGAAAAAGAGGCCGTCAATCCGCAGAATTATGCTTGATTTGCTGGACCATGTGAATTCCATTTTTAAGCCAGTTATGTTTTTCCATGTGGCATCGGCACTGCTGCTTAGCCAGTCTCCAGAGCCAACTGTAAGAGTTATGTTGTTCCAAACGTTTACATCGCTACTGGAGAATGTTTGGGTTAAATCGTAGTAAAAGGCTGAACCGCTTAATGAGTGTAAGTAGATAGAAACGTTTTCAGGTTTTGCATCAGGAGTTACTAGCTTCACTCTTAGAGAAATATTCTTGAAGCCGTCGGCGCCACAATTCACAGACGTATCTAGGTTATTGAGTTCCATCCAAACGTTACTTGCGTTGGAGGCGGCAAATTCGATGCTGGTGCTTCCGTAGTATAGGGTGCTGTTTATGAAGTCAACAGTATTATTCCTAATGGTCACACCGAGACCCGCTTGCCACAATGCGGCATTCTCAGTCCATATATCTCCTTCGTCTCCTATTGGCATAGTCTGTTCAATATAAGACCTTGAAGCAACTACGTAAGAAGAACCAACTTGCGCCACTGCAAAAATGAGTAGCAAAATGAAAGGCCCCAGGTATCCAGGTTTTTGTATTACATCTTTGAATACTTTATGAGGCGCGTATAAGACTCGCAGTATGTCTTCAACTATCAATCCGTTAGGCTCCGTTTATCACATCAACGAGCACATTTATTAAATGTTCGTTACATTCCGAGCTTGAGTCGGCGGTATGTTGTGTAGTCCACGTACTTCACAAAGGGGTTCTCAGCTTGGAATTTCACGTTGATCTTTTGGCGTTGCCTCTTGTCGACAAGTTGATTTGTGGTTCTGAGAAGGTAAGCGTCACTTCCCGCGCCCGAACCGTAACTGGTAATCAAGACCCGCTCTTCGGGCTTAGCGATGTCCAGCAACGCGGCCAAGCCTATGGGTGAGCAGCCAGAGTAAGTGTTGCCGAACTTGTTGATTTGAAGTGAAGCCGCGTATTGCTCGTCTTTGAAGCCGAGTTGTTTCGCGACCTTAACTGGAAACTGAGGGTTAGGCTGATGCGTGACAAAATAGTCAACGTCGCTTGCCTGCAAGTTGAGCTTCTCCATCAGTTTAGTAGTCGCCTTTTTGATATGTTTAAAGTACGCGGGGTCTCCTGTAAATCTCCCACCGTGCATTGGAAACAGCTCACCATCTCTGCGCCAAAAGTCAGGCGTATCAGAAGTGCATGAGTACCATCCTTCAATTTCCGCTATAACATCATACTTTCCAAAAATGAAGGCGGAGCCACCGTATCCAACAAAGAGATCCAACTCGCCGCCTGGGCAACCTCTAGGCGCTGCTTGAGAGTTATCTGTGCCGATAACCATAGCGTAATTCACGCCAGATTTCGAATAGTTGACGAGTGAGACGGCGTCTTTGAACATGCTGGAGGCGGCTTTACACGCGAACTCTGTGTCCACAGCGTCAACCCCTTGAACATCCTCATCTTCTTCGCCGAGCTTTAAAACCTGCGCTACCTTTGACGCTATAGGCTTAACAGCATACGGGTTAGATTCTGAACCTACGTAGACTTTGCCAACCAGCGAGCTGTCAACGCCAGAATGTATTAGCGCCAGTTTTCCAGCCTCAACCGCGGCGGTTACCGCGTCTTCATCAATGAAGGGAACCGAGCGCTCAAAGTTGCCTTCCCTTATCCTAAACCTTGAAGCGTAAACGCCGTAACCCACAATACCAGGCACATCATACTCTTTGCTAGGCTCGACTACTCTGTATTCTTGATGTGGATAATATTCGTCAGCTAAAGTGAATGCCAAAGAAATTGTTGGAACAACTTCGCTTTTACCTACTGAATAGCGTCTTCTGAATCGCGGAATAACATCTCGACCTTCAAAGCGCGAAAAATCAACAGCGTCGCCATCGTGCACAATTTGGTCAGTGAGTCTTCCAGGAACCCGAATTTGTCCATTATGGAAAGAAACTATACCGTAAACGTAACTGCCTAACTTCATAAACTTGTTTGTCGGTTCCTTGACAAGCGTGCACAACTCAAGTTTTCCTTTATCGTAGAAGAGGTCTATGCTGACCATCTTTCCGAAGCTTTTTCTGCCACAGTTCCCGCAATAGTCTCGCGCCTCAAAATACTCTTTCCCGCAAATTCTGCAGCGACTAGCTTTCAGCCTGTCGCCGAGGTAAGAAACTCGTCTCTCTATAGGTTCGCTACTCATTTTACTCTCTCCCTAAAATGCTAACGTAGGCCTTTGTGCCGAAGCCCTCAAGCTCAAGAGCGCACCCAAATTGTGGCGATGCTTGGCCATTTTTAACTTGCCGTTCACCAGCTTCGCCTCTCAACTGCTTGAAAATCTCGAATAATTGAGCTCCTCCAGTGGCGCCTAGCGGATTTCCATCCGCCTTTAAGCCGCCATTCATGTTAACGAAAAGTTGACCACCGTTTATTTCGTAGTAGCCTTGGTAATCTTGGCAGCTTTCATTTATGCTTTTCCAAGCTGTTCCCGGTTCACAAAAGCCCAAATCCTCAAGAGACACCATTTCCATCACCGTAGACTGATCATACACCTCGACGATCTGTAAGTCCCAAGGAGTTATTCCAGCCATTTTCAAAGCATTTTTCGTGGCTAATTTGGTGGCAGTAAAATGTGTTAGGTCGTCTCTTGCTGGAAAGTTCAGGTAGTCCGTGGCTGAGGAACAGCCCAAAACGTAAACTGGCTGGGCGTTCGTTTTTTTGGCAAGTGTTTCATTTGTGAGGATTAACGCTGATGCACCATCGGAAATTGGCGCAAAATCGTATAGCCCTAGCGGTTTTTGTGCTGCTTTCCTAGCGCTCAGGACTTGGTCAACGGTTATCTTTCTCTGGAACTGCGCGTACTCGTTTTTTGTAGCGTTTGCATGGTTTTTAACGGAAACCTGTGCCAAAGCAACATTAAGCTTGTCAAGATTTTCGCCTTTTATCCCATATTTTTTTATGTAAGCCCTAAGCATAAGCTCGTGGTTTGTTTCCGGCGTGCCGCCAGCGTAGTAGCTCCACGGGTCGTCCAGAAGCATTAGGTCGTCGCGGATTTTGTCCCAGCGATCCGTCATCTTCTCTATGCCTCCGACTAGAACGGTACTGTATACTCCAGCCTGAATGGCGTGACAGGCAGCTAACAAGGCGGCGTTGACGGAACGGGTGACTTCCATAGGAACGTGGAGTTCTGTAAGCTCTGACAGGAAGCCTTCCTCTAACCCTAATTTGTTCGTAATTGGGAGAAAACAATCTGAGAGATAGCAGGCTTCCAGATCCTTGCGTTCTATATCGCATTCGTTTGATGCGGCAAGCCAAGCTTTTTCAATAAGCTTCTCTGGCTCCTTTCCATAATGCTCTCCAAATCTGGTTCGACCAACAGCAACTATGGCTGGGCGATTTTTCATGATGCTTTCTCCTTTTTGATAGCAAATATCCTTTTCTGGGAAGATTATTAAGTGTTTGCCATATCCGCTTTGGTTTTGTCATTACCCAAATAAGCCATATTTTTCATAGAGCTCGAGCAACTTCAATGGTGTTAGTTGCAACTACAACCATAAGCGCCATAAGTGATACGAAATATCCCAACTCTATGAAGTGCGCGCGAAAAATTGCTCTAAATGCGAGTTAATTCCAAGCGTTTTTTCAATCGTATATACCTTGTAAAACATAAAGCCGATAAGTATAGCTGTCCAGAGTTTTATGCCGCTGTAAACCAGAATGTTTAAGTCTAATATACCTGCCAACAGAGGATTAACCTTTACCGCGCCGAAATAGATTACATCCAGAACGGTAGTCAACCAATATAAGAAGCCCATCAAAATTAGAACGAGACATAACATCAGCTCTTTTTTAATGCGTATTTTCCGTGCTTTTTCATTGTTGCGACCTTTAGTTATGCCAATTACCTAGCTACGAGTTTTGGTTGTTTGTTGGTAAGAAAACGTACACTTGCCCAAGAGTATACATGACAAAATGTAAAGATAGGACATAATACTGAAGCTATTTTAATTGGCAATGTGCAAAATACGCAGCAGTCCTGTTGAACAATAAACCGCGTTTTTCGCTCTGTTCAAAACAAAGCGTTTTGCATTACAAGTTTTCACCGAAGCAAAAGTAGCCAAAGTTCACAAAATTTTTTTAGCAAGCGCATCTGAATACACGGGCTAAACTGAATGGAGCAAACTAAGTATTTGGACGCCAAGAAAAGCATAGCATTTTTGGGGTTGGCTTTCGTCGTTTTATTAGGGTTGTCATACACAGAAAACCGTTTCTTTTTTGGGATCCTAGGCAAGGTTTTACAAAATCCGTTATTAGCCGTTGCCATGCTTTTTATGCATAATGTTCTTGTGGTTTCGCTAATCCTGTTGGGTATGAGCTTCTACGTTAACCTAGTGGTTTTGAACTTCTTTAAAAGAGAGAAATACGCCGACGTCATAATAACGCATCCGAGAAGCTTCGCCTTGATTTTCACTTGCATTATCCTTCTTCTGAGTATACTGCGCGTTGCCACTCTAATTTATGGTGGAATAGCCCTTGAGTCTTTGCCCCTAATTCTGCTGGTTAGCGCGCCCATCGGCATAATTGAAGGCTACGGCATTTACTTGACAATCAAGAAGACACTTGGCAGAGCGATGTCAATGAAGGCGCTAGCTTACATTTACGGCGTGTTCTTCGTGGCATCGGTAATAGAGGTTGGCTTCATAAACCTGCTAATAACGGTTGCATCTTAATCTGAATGAGCCTGTGCTTAACTGGAATTAAAAATCTGTTTTCGTTAATTTTTTCTGTAATTTCGTAATCAGGGTCTCTAAATCTTGGCTTAACTCCACGGGATACGTTGGCGCACCTGTCACCTTCTTATATTTCTCAGGAAGCTTCGACAGGTTTTCCGCGGCGGTTGCGCGTATTTCATCAAGAGATGGAAGATCGTAAATTATTTCGCCTTTTTCAATAACTTTGACGAGCAGAGGTTCGCCTTTCACCTTTTCGTCCGCCAATGCGATCACGTCTTTTGTAAAATTGCCGCTTTTATCTTTGAACCTGTAAACTTGCTTCCGCCCAGGCAACGTAACTTTGCCCTCGCTCAGCTTCATTATCGGCGAAAAATTGCCGCTTTCACTCATGGTTTCGCATAATTTGTAGATTACATCCACGTAGGGCTTGTCTGCTGATGTGCCCATCTTGGTTCCGACACCAAACGCGTCGATTTTTGCCCCGTTTCTCAACAGCTCCGCTATTCTGAATTCATCTAAGTCTCCGCTCGCGAAAATGCGGACGTACTGCAGACCCTTGTCGTCCAGTAACTTTCTGACTTTTCTGCTGATCTCGACCAAATCGCCGCTGTCCAACCGCACTCCGCCAAGTCTGTAGCCTTTCTTTTCAAGTTCTTTAGCAACCGTGGCGGCTTTTTCTGCACCTGCGATGTCATCATAAGTGTCAATCAAAAGCGTTGACTTGTTTGGGAAAGTTCTGGCAAACGCTCGGAAAGCATCTATTTCCTTTTCGTAGGACATAACAAAAGAGTGCGCCATCGTCCCAAAGACTGGAATGCCATAGCTCAGTCCAGCCAAAACGTTGGAAGTGCCTTGGCATCCTGCAATGTAGCTGCACCGTGCCACTTTCATTCCCGCATCGATACCGTGCTCTCTCCTTAAGCCGAACTCGATTACGGATTTGCCCTTAGCAGCGCTCACGACTCGCGAGGCTTTTGTGGCAATCGTTGTCTGCAAGTTAACAGTGCTCAGCAAAAAAGTTTCCACCAGTTGAGCCTCTATTATCGGCGCAGTCACACGGATCAAAGGTTCACATGGAAAAGCTACTGTACCCTCGGGAACAGCCCAAACATCTCCTGTGAACTTGAAATTTCTGAGGTAATCAAGGAACTGCTGGTCAAAGCCCTGCTCTCTGAGGTAGGCAAGGTGTTCCTCAGCGAACTTTACGTTTTTTAGGAAGAGAAGGGCTTGCTCCAGCCCCGCAAACACAAAATATGAACGATTTTCAGGCAATCGCCTTATGAACAAGTCAAAAGTGGCTGGCTCAAACTTCTGATTATCAAAATAGCTTGCACACATGGTTAACTCGTATAAGTCGGTGAAAAGACTCATATTTTCTTCTTTTAGGAAATCCAGAAAAGACTTCATGCGCTATACTTAAAGACCAATGAAATTTAATCCTTTCTGAAATGGCAAAAACCGCCTAAAGTAAGAATAACTTGTCCTCTTAATTAGAGCATTCTAGCAAAAAGATCTAACAGTTGAACCAAATATCAAAAGCTGATGTCTAATACCTTGCGGGCGCATTTTGTATGGTTCCTATACATAAGGGGGGTTATTTTTTTCTCAGCACTGCAGTACTCAGCTTTTAAGAAAAACTAGCAATAATCAATTTACAATATTAAGCGCTGTTTTCAAAAGCCAAGTTACGTATGGACCTTTTTGAAACTTTTATATATTGCTATGACCTTGTTAGCACTGAGTGTCATGGCTGAAGTTTGTTCGACATGCGGGCTTCCAAAGGACTTATGCGTTTGTGGCGAAATCGAAAAAGAACAACAGAGGATTCGCATTAGACTCGAAACAAGAAAATTTGGCAGGTCAAACACGATCGTTGACGGTATGGGTGACAGGAACTCAAACCTCGCAAATTTAGCTCAAAAACTAAAAACTTTTTGTGCTTGTGGTGGAACATCAAAGAACGGGCAGATAATGCTGCAGGGTGACCACCGCGAAAGAGTCCGTGAATATCTAATCAAAATCGGCTATCCAGAAGAAAACATAGAACTTCAATAGCCTCCAAGTCAAAGGTGCAAAGTCCCAAATGAAACTGCTGCGAAATTTTCGTGAAGTACTTAAAACCCTAAAACGTCGGAAACCATCCAAGATCTACTGCCCCCGATGCTGCAGTCCAAAGATTAGTTTGTACAGTGGTCTTGACCTCTGGCTTACACCTAAGAAGTACGTGTGCGATGACTGTGGCTATGTAGGCCCTATAATTTTGGAACTTGAAAAAGAAGAAGAGAATACCTAATTAAGTGCTCAGTCGGGTAGTTCCAGATTTAATTGTTTCTTCAGAGTCTTGTAGCGGTTTCTCACGGTGACTTCAGTCACGCCAGCCGCTTCCGCGATGTCTTTTTGCGTCTTCTTCTCGTTATTCTGCAAACAAGCTATATAAAGGGCAGCAGCCGCCAAACCCATTGGGTCTTTACCAGCAGCAGCACGCTTCCTTCTTGCCTCTCTAAGGATTTGTATTGCCAAGCCCTGCGTTTTGCCCGAGATTCCTGTTCTCTCGGCGATCTTCGACACGTAAGTTAGCGGATCAGCGATAGGCATGTGCACTTCAAGCTCACGCAACAAAAGCCTGTAGCAACGAGCGACATCTTTCTTGTCGACCAGACTTGCCTCAGCAATCTCACGGAGTGTTCGGGGAGTTCCGCTGCCACGGCAAGCCGCGTAAAGGGCAGCAGCAGCTATAGCAGCGATTGACCTTCCGCGAACCAAGCCCTTGTCAAGGGCTTTGCGGTAAATTACAGCGGCTTTTTCCTTGATTGGTGGAGGAATGTAAACCTTGTCAGAAAGGCGATCCAGCTCTGCCATGGCTTGGGCAAGGTTTCTGTCTATAGAAGAGTGAACGCGAGAGCGTATCTGCCATTTCCTCAAACGCCACATTTGTAGCCTAGTGGAGAGAGGTAGTTTTCTTCCGAAGGCATCGCGGTCCACTTGGCTTATGGCTGTGGATAAGCCCTTGTCGTGAACGGAATATGATGTTGGGACTCCAACGCGGCTTCTTGACGCTTTCTCTTCTTGGGTGAAAGCGCGCCATTCCGGCCCTTTATCCATCATCTGCTCGTATAGGACGAGGCCGCAGTCGCCGCAAACGGTTTCACCTGTATCGTAATCGTGAACGAGGTTGTCGCTACCGCACTCTGGACACTTGTCAACCAGGCGCTGTTGTGCTCTTGCTTCCTTTTTACTCAATTTTTACGCTCCATTTAATATTCGCGTAGAACCGTCACTATATCCCTTTTCACTCGAGAAAACAGTACATTCGGCCCGCGCAGACTAAGCAGATGAACAGTTTTAATATATAAGCTTTACGGTTTAAGCAGAGAGATTCCACACATAACATCTGAATACTTATCCTCACTAATGATTCTGCTGAACATAGGTTCCGAAATGCCAGTGCTTCCCGAGAAAGATCAAGAAAGGATACTGGAAATTTGCAGAAAGAGGAAAGTTTTAATCAAAAACAGTTTATTTAAAAACTAGCCCAAACAGTCGAATAGGCTGGAGCCCGGTGGTGTAGTGGCCAAGCATAGCGGGCTTTGGACCCGCCGACGAGAGTTCGAATCTCTCCCGGGCTACTTAGTCCCGAGCTTGAGTTTATACTGTTTTTTGGGTTGTTTTCTTGGATTTCTTTGAGCATTTGCTGCTTTAACGCGGATGTCAGCTGGTTGATTTGGTGGTTTTCCAGGTTTGAGCGGTCGATTACGGTTCTGAGTGGTTCTCTTAGTGCATCTCGGGTTAGGATTTCTTCTGGGTTGAGTCCCCATGCGCGTATGATTTCCTTGAGGGCGTCGAGTTTGCTTACTCGTGTTTTTGGCTTTATGCTTAGTCCTGATGACATGTATATGCCTCTGAGATATTCGGTGCCTTTCATTTTTATGTCGTGATAGGTGCTGATTGTGTGTCCCATCATGTATTCGATGTAGTCTCTGTCTACGCCTAGAGATGCCATTTGGGTGCGGAAGAATTTGCGGATGCTGTGGGCGCGGAGGTCGTAGCGCCTGCCTCTTGGGTTGCTGGTCAATAATCCTGCTTCGATGTAGAGGTTGTGGATTAAGCCATGTAAGCGTCCTGTGGTTATGGTTCTTGTGTGTCTGCTGTGTCCGTCTCGGATTAGTGGTGAGTCGTCTCGGATATTCTCTGGCGGTGTTCTTCCTCTCGGGCTGCCTTTTCTGCGGCTTTCTAGGTAAGCTCGTAGGTAGTCGGCTGCTTCTTGACCTATGAAGGTGTCGTAGTCGTGGTATTTGCCTTTGGTGATTTCGGCTTCGACATGAACATGGATCGGTAGTGCGCCTTTTTCCAAATCGCGTTTAATGTGGCGGTACTCAAGTTTGACATCACAATCTGGGTCGTACAGGCAGGATCATTGAAAACCGCAACATTTACCGTGACGATATTGCCAATGGTTGGAATCTTCACTTGAAAATACTGAGCTGCCAACGCAAAACCAATGACCGCGATCAAAGCAACAGTCACGAACGCTAAGCAAAGCCCGCGAGAAATTCTCATGGGCTCTACGCCTCCGACGTTTCAAGAATCTGCTTAGATGATGCTACGATATTCTGGAACTCTTCCTCAGAAACCTCATTATCTTCAGCGGCCTCAATAACCTCGGTTAGGAGCTGCGCCAATTCTTTGGCTTTAGCTTTGCCTTGGTTATATTTCGCACCGAATACAACAGAAGCCGCAGCTAATACCGCTCCGATTAAAACGGCTATAGAGGCGTAATACATGCTTAAATCAGTAAAATAAGCCCAAATATAACATATTTTCACCGAAAATAGATATACAACAAATATTATGCCTAAAACGATACGCGGTATGGGAAATATATGCGTTATCGCATAGTCCTAGAACTCAGATAGCTTATTAGTCTTTTAACTCTTTAATGCTACTAAATAATTAGCGGAGAAGCTGGCCTCGATGAAGTTTGATGAAGCACATTGCCACAAATGGGCTCTGCTGCTCATGGAAAGAAAGATGAAGATAGATAAGGCATTAAAATCCTTGGCTTCCGAAGACTTTGACACAACAAAGGAACTGGTTTCTGAGGTCTTTCACGGTTCCAACAGTGGATACGGCGACCCTGGAATGGAAGGCTCGCTATTGTATCACATGGCCATGATAAGCAAAATGGCTGCCGAATCAAGAGTAATCCTTGAAGAACTGAAAGTTGAAGCCCCCCGTGTAGAAAGTCTTTCGCAGAGATTCTATGGTGATTTCGTTTCTGATGTTGAAATGCTTTTGGATGAAATTATCTCGATAAAAAAAAGTTTGATAATGGCAGTAAACAAGCCAACTCCCTCAGCGGAGGAAAAAATTCGCCTCTTCAAAAGGTTGAATGAAGAAACCAAAAAAGTTGAAGAGATGCTTGACAGGAATGATCCCGACGCCAGAGATGGTATCCACCGCATGTTTCTTGGATGGACCAAGAAGATTATTGAAATGCGTTTGCGCCAAGAATACGAGACGATAAAGGGCTTCTTGATTGTTAAAAGGTTAGCCGAGGAATTGGGTATAGAACGGCTTAAGCAAACTATGGCTCAGGTGCAGAAGAGGTTCGGTGAAGAAACAGTTGCCTCCGCATTTAACGTTAGCCTAAAGGTTGGTATACCTAAAGCAAAATTGCAGAAACTGATGCTTAGCGACCATTTCATAGAGCATAAGATGGACATGAAAAACCTAGGAGGCTTTATGCGATTCTTGAATTGCCCAATCTACGGAAGCCACATCTACATTGAAACGGAGCTTGGCAAAGAAACGGAAACATCTCAGCTTTTCTGTAAGAGCTTTTGCAGGGCTCACGCGCAGGCTATGTTCGAAAAGTTCATTCCCTTCCCTGTAGGCGTATCGCAGCCGCTGAGGATGGCAACTGACAAAAGATGCGAGTTTCATATCAGGATTGCTCCTACCGCGACTCCGTCGGCTTCAGAGAAGCACGTTCCGCTGGTTGTTTCTTGGAACGTAACATTGAAATGTAATTTGAAATGTGGCCACTGCTACATCAATGCGAGCGAGAAGAAACTGAGGGATGAGCTAAGTACCGACGCGGCGAAGATGCTTATCCACCAGATTGCCGAGGTCAGCAGACCTTTACTGATACTTAGCGGTGGCGAACCCTTACTGAGGGAGGATATCTATGAAATCATTCGGTATGGCGCAGACCGTGGTCTAAGGATGGGCATGGGAAGCAACGGGATGCTCATCGACGACGAGGTTACCAGAAGACTTGAAAATGCTGGAATGGAAACAGTTGCAATCAGCTTAGACTCTAGCATGGCAGAGAGGCATGACAGTTTCCGTGGCGTCAAGGGCTGTTGGGAACATGCGATAAACGCTATCAAATCTCTCAAAAAAAGCAGCATACAAGTTCAGGTTAACTGCACTGTGACAAAGCAGAACTATGATGAGGTTGACGACATAATGTCGCTTGCTGAAAAGCTGGGTGTGGAAAATTTTCACCTGTTTTTCTTGGTGCCTACAGGTAGGGGAACGGACATTGAGGATATTACACCGAGAATGTATGAAGACATGATTACGAGTACGCTATCAAAAATTACAAAGTACAAACTGAATGTGAAGCCTTCATGCGCTCCTCAGTTTATGCGGATCGCTAAGGAAAAGGGTGTTGATATGTCGCGTTGGGTTCGAGGTTGCATGGCTGGTCTCTATTACTGCCGTATCTACCCGACTGGGGAGGTTACTCCCTGTCCATACATGCCTCTTAAACTTGGAAACGTCCGCGAAAGATCCTTTAGGGATATCTGGTTCAATTCGGAGGTCTTCAAGGCTCTGCGTGACTTTGACCAACTGAAAGGGAAATGTGGGTTATGTGAATATCGTGATGTGTGCGGAGGATGTCGTGCTAGAGCATATGGCGTGAGTACTGATCTTATGGACTTTTGTGGTGCTTTGCATGAGCCAACACAATCACTGGGCGATTATCTGGCAGAAGACCCATGGTGCATATATCAGCCCAAGGCTCAGTCGTTTCAAAAAAACAAAATTAAAACAGGCGTTCAGAGAAAAAGATGAGAAAGATACTTGTTCCAGATTAACACTGTCAAGTACCCTGCTACGACTCCATTAAGAATGGCCACAACAATTATCGCAAAGTACATTATCGGTATCATAGGAAGCAGACACAGCATCGTAGTCAGGTACATAGAGACTACACCCGTAATTCCAGTTGCAACAGTCAGAAGCAAAATCAACCTTCTCGATTCGACACATTTACCCTTCCTAACCTTAAAGAAGTAAAAAAGACCCTCAATAATTAAACCATAAAACAAAGAGAACAACAAACTAAACGGGAAAAAACCAGTTCTTAAACCACTCAATAAAAGACCCGTCACCAAAGAAGCATATACTGCACCTCCTTTTGCAACAAGCAAGGCAGCTAACGAAAAACATAAGGCTTGGATGCCTATCACCATCTTATCAATTGGAGACGGCAAGAAACCGTTTGAAACAAAGGCTAACGTTCCAAGCAAAGTGATAACTGCAACTTTTTTGCTATTGAATATGCCATCCGCCTCATTTGAAGTTTTTAAACTGACCCTGAATTCTTTTTGATTATTTCCATACTTAGGCCTGTCTTTTTTTATCTATTTTGTTTTTTGGATTTTTCCATTTTCCATTATTTGTATTTCAAGACAATGTCCCCTACCTTGACACCCAAGTCTGATGCGATTACGGGACACTTTGCCATAAGCAAAAAGAATAACCCATCATTCTCGCTTAAGCCTTCATAGTTACCTTGACCCTTAGAAATAACAAGATCATGCTTGCTTATCCACCTCTTCACCTTTCGTGAGTTTCGTTCAGGTCCTGTTCCTGCCTCACCGCTACTCAGATTTAAGAATTCAACGTTCGGCAAGTCACAAAGACCCATGTATATTGCATCCTCCAAAGTTGCATCGTTTATAATTGGTCCGCCTTTTACAACAAAACTTATTTTTTCAAATCTTCTGGCTTTAAGAAGTTTTTCTACAAGGAGCTTATCGAAACCTATCTCTCCAGCGTTATCAGTGAAAAATAGAAGGGTTTTAGCATCTTTGAGGTTCTCTTTTAGCTTCTCATAATCGTCTATAGCAAACTTTTTTTTCAAGACTTCTTTAATTGTCTTTTCCAAGTTGAACTCTTGTAGCGGTCCAAAGTCAATGATGTTCCCCGCTATAGCAAGCCTAACCGCTGTCCTAAGAGGATCAGCGCTCTTTTCAACCTTCGCTTTGAGTGCAGGATACATCGTTAAAACTAAATCGTTGCTTTTCTTCTTAACTTCTTTATAAGGATCTTTTTCGTTTGCAACACTCCTTACTATCCTGTGGACTTCGTGAGCTAGTTCTGGCGGAGTTAGGTTCCAATCTGACTCCAGGAGCTTCTTAGTGACTTCTCTTAAAACCTTCTCATGAAGCTCTTCATCATCGCTTATGAAGCGCACTGCCTGCAAGGCCTGCCTCTGGAAACACGGAATACAATCAAGATTAAGCTTCATTCACTGTAACTCCTTTCTGTACCTAGTAAAACAGCAATTTAATTATCTTTCACATGTGCTAATCAATTAGGTTATATGAAACGTAAACTAACCTCATTTTTGCGGGATGACAGAATGGTTGGATCAGCAGAACAAATTGTTTTAAAGCCGGTTGGAGTTGTTCACACAAAAGCACCTGATAGTCAAATAAAAGAGGAACATAGAGAAGTTGAAGCGGTTGTGGAGATATTTCCCGAGTTTGAAGAAGCCCTGGAAGGCTTGGACGGATACTCTCACCTGCTTTTGCTATCTTATTTTCATAAGTTGAGATCTGACCAAATCGGTCCTCTAAAAGTGAAGCCTAAAAGAGCAACAAGAAGAGGCTTCAAGCTTGAAGAGCTTCCCACGCTGGGAGTGTTTGCTTTAGATTCGCCTACGCGCCCGAACCCCATAGGGCTCACTCTTGTACGGTTGCTTAAAAGGCAAGGCAGGAGGCTTTTTGTTGAGGGAATCGACGTGTTCGATGGCACACCAGTTGTTGACATCAAGCCGTACCAATCTGACTATCAAGTGGACAAGTACGCCGTGCCTGAATGGTACCTCAAACTTATGGATAAACATGGGCATGTTTAGGAAAAAACATCCAAGAGTTACTATCTTCATAAAAAACTAATAAGTCGAGCCGATAACTATCAAACTGAGAAGGAGAAAATAAATGAGTGGGCGAAGAGGTTTTGGAAGAGGAAGGGGAGGAGCAAGACAGGGTATCGGAGGACCATCCATTTGCAAATGCCCCACGTGCGGATATACAGTCACACATACTCGCGGAACACCATGCACTTCTTTAACTTGCCCAAAATGTGGCTCAAGAATGATTGGGTCAACGTGACAAAGCGCCCTTAAAAGCTGGGCTCGCTAGATTTGCAAGCTCTAGTTAAGAGAATGTACAAGTTCTAACTATGAAAAGTAGACCTTTAGATGAAGAAAAACGTAAGTTGGTTCTAACTTCCCAGAAAAATGAAATCACTGAGCATGTAATCCACAAAAAGCTGGCTCAGTCAACAAAAGATGCACGAACCATAGCGTTTTTCAGCGGATTTCAGATGACGAATTAAAACACTCCAACTTTTGGAAGCAGTACACTGACAAGGATACGAAACAAGACAAGCTGAAAGTGTGGATGTATTTTCTGATAGCGAGGCTGTTCGGTATTACGTTTGGAATTAAACTGACAATCATTAAATTCCTCCTTCCATTACATTAAGTATAAAACTTGTTAGGTCTGTGATGTCTGCCTCTGTAGCTCCAAGTTCTTCGCCGCTTAAGCCTTTTTCCTGAATAGATGGAGTTAACGGTGTGAACCCGATAACGTGCTCTTTGCCTATTTTGTAGGATATTTTTTCAGCTGTTGCCTTGTCCATTTTGTTGAGGACGAAATGCACTGGCTTGCCGGCTTCGCTAGTTTTGCCAATGCAGCTAATTATGGTAGTAATTGCAGTTGGGGTAAGTATTCATATCATAAGGCTCCCAACGTTCAAAAAATGCGTGGTCGAATAAAAAAATGGATCGCGGGAGATGTCGCCACTCATAGCTGAGAATTCGCATATGGATTTGTTAAAGATGGGAAGGCTCCTTAATCTCGCTGGAATGCTGCTGCAGAAGAAGGCCTGCCCATTGGAGCTGGTCAACCAATCCACTATTCTGAGCAAGGCTTAAATTGCGACCAGACAGATAGAAAAATTGTGAAGAAACAAGCTCTCGTCCTCATACTAATCATAGTGGTGATTTCCGGAGTTGCGTCCATCTACGTGGCAACCAATTATCAATCAAACCAGAATCAGCAAGTGGAGGCTGCATGGTCAATTGGAGAGCCAGACGTCTTTTTGGTTGATTCCTCTGGGAAGACAGTGACAACTTCAGATGGACAGATAACCCTTCAGATACCATCTGGTGCCTTAACAAACCAAACCTGCATTTCAATCTACAAGTACGAAGACATCGCCATACCAGGATTCAACATTATTTCTGCTTTCCGGTTCATGCCTGAAGGCACGAGTTTTTTGAAGCCAGCAACCCTGAGTATCGAATATAACCCTCACAGTTTGCCCTCACATCTGAATGAAACAGACATCAGACTCTATTTAGCTCAAGATAGTACAGTTGAAGAACTGCATGACTCATCCCGTTGATTTAGACAATCACGTAGTTTCAGGCAAAATAAATCATTTTAGCATGTATTGGTATGGTTACATTGGGCCTCGAAAGGAGGTGCCTTATCCTAGTTTTCCAACTTTAGTGGGAAGATGGAGTCGAACAGATGGTGCTGACAAATACAGTTTCTTGTACAATGGAAAAGCAAAAACTACATTTGGTGAGCAAACCTACTGGGGGACGTGGGTTAGAGATGAAGAAGATGGGAACAAATATACATTGAATTGGGAACACGGCCCTTCTGGCAAAGCTTCATTCATCGACTATATTACAATAGCTAAGGATGGCAAAAGTTATTCAGGAGTCAACAACTATGATAATTCGATTCACTGCATCCGAGAACCCAACTCGCCCCCATATGTTACCGCCTTTCGGCCCACATTTGATCTTGGACCAATTGTGGGGAGCACTGTTCACCTTTCTCTGTATGATGAAATCACGGGGGAGTACCTTTATGGTGACCCAGATCCAGACGACACTATCTACGGTAACCAGTGGGTGGTTTATTTTCCAGATGGGACATCCAAAGTTTCAGAGTGGGGAAGAGTGATTGCCCAAAACGATTATGAGTTCTATGCTGAGAAAGCAGGATACTACACTGTAACAGCCAGAGTAATGGACGAGTGGGGAGCGATAGGGGAATACACCTTTACCCTAATAATAAGGCCGAATGTGGAAATCAAAGTCATTGTCAGAGAAGAGGAGACAGCTGTAGCTGTTGATTTTGCAGTGACAAATTTTGAAGATAAAGATGTAAAGGTGATAGGTTATGCTCGCCTATATGCATACGACCCAAGCATACAGATAGGTGAATCTGGAAGAACTTTTGAGGCTTTTCGAGCTCAAACTGAATTATATACTGTTCCTGCACGAACGACAGTAACCATAACCGCCCAAGGTTTGCCTGATTCAGAAGTAAGTAAGTGGAACCCTAGGATCCATCCTGTTTATTCCCTTTATTGGAACGCAAAAGTCGATGGCATTTGGTACCACTATTGGGCGCAATGGTACGATATCGAACCTCCTATAACATTGGGTGAATAAAGCAGCGTGAGCAATCGAAATTGTTATTACTGAAATAATCGCTCAGCACAAGAATATTGCTAGGAAACCTGTACAGCTCATTGAAAGATTTTGGAGAATTTTCGACGTTATTCGGTTGGTTTTGAATCTTGAACTCGCTAATCAAAAAGAAAAAAGGGGCGGCGGGAGATGTCGTCACTGAGGGCTGGGAGCAAATCCCCGCGGCCTTACCCCTCCAAACACTAAACGCTCATTAATTAGGAAGCATCCAATTGATATTCTTATAAATTCTGCAAGTTAGATTTGTATTGAGTTGAGATGCATTGGCTTTAACAAGAAGTATTGGTCTTTTAGGGGCTGTTGCTTATGGTGTGGGGATAATTCTGGGAGCAGGGGTGTATGTGTTAATTGGACCAGCAGCTGGACTTGCCGGCAATTCGGTGTGGTTATCCTTTGTGATTGGCGCGTTGATCAGTTCTTTCACTGGATTGAGCTATGCCGAACTTTCCACCATGTTTCCTAAGGCGGCTGCAGAGTATGTCTATGTCAAAAGCGCGTTTAGAAGCGAGTTATTGGCTTTTCTCACTGGCTGGCTAATAATATTTTCTGGAATAGTTTCGATGTCCACGGTGGCTCTTGGATTTTCCAGCTATTTCAAAGCGCTGTTTTCTTTTCCCATTGTATTTGCAGCAGCGGTTTTGGTGGTGTTGGTTTCTATTTTAAACTTTGTGGGGATAAAGCAGTCGTCTCGAGTGAATATTATTTTTACTGCAGTGGAGATTGGCGGACTAATATTGGTGATAGTTTTGGGTTTTGGAAATTTTGCGGGAGTGAACTATCTTGAATTTCCAAGCATTTCGGGTGTTTTTGCGGCTGCGGCATTAATGTTTTTCGCTTATTTAGGGTTTGAAGATGTGGTTAATATTGCTGAGGAAACAAAGGATCCAACTCGGAATCTTCCAAGAGCTTTGATTATTTCCATTTTGGTTACCACTGTATTTTATGTTCTTTTGGCTTTGGCTGTGGTTAATTTGGCAAGTTGGGATATGTTAGGGGCTTCTGATGCGCCCTTAGCGTTTGCGGTGTCAACGGTTTTGGGGTCCAATGGGTTTTTGGTGATTTCTTATGTTGCTCTTTTTGCCACGGCGAATACAGTTCTGATTGCTTCTATTGTGGGGTCTAGGATGATTTATGGGATGGCGAAGGATGCTGCCTTGCCCAAGGTGCTTTCCAGAATTAGCAACAGAACAAGAACTCCATGGGTAGCTATAGCGGTTATGATGTTGTTTTCATTGGTTTTTGTGTTTGTTGGCGACATAGAAGTAGTTGCAAACATGACTAGTCTTGGAGTTTTCTTTACCTTTGCCCTTGTCAACCTTTCTTTAATTTGGTTGCGGTATAAAAAACCGGAGTTTAAGAGACCCTTTAGAGTGCCTCTTAATATAGGAAGATTTCCGGTTTTATCTTTCTTAGGTCTTTTGTCTTGTCTACTTATGGTAACCCAGTTTGACTTCTATGTTGTTTTAATCGGTTTGTTGCTTTTGGTTTTGGGAACAATTTTCTTTGCCCTTCTCAAGAAAAACATGAATTTGAAATGTAGCAAAAGGATACTCAACTAGTAAGATACAGGCGCAATGTCCCAAATGTGGAAATGAGTTGTGGCGATATAGCGGACTGAAGAATAAAAGAGCTACAATTGTTTAAGCAAGATAGCTTAAGGGAAAAGATGCTTAAAGAATATTCATCATAACCATTTAACAATGTATGTTTTGTTCAATTCGAGAGTCTATAATCATAATCAATTTTTTTGCTTTTTAAATTCTTTCAGCATTTTTCTTTGCATAATTTTACGTCTAAGCCTATAACCAAGTCTTACGCGGTACCAAGTCCCATGGGTGTTTTTGTAAAGTATTTTTCCTTTATTTTTTCTTTTTGATTTTTTTCTCATTTCAGAAACATAAAAAAGGCTATACTTGTTTATTAGATTACAACAGATTTTACTCGGCTTTGCACTCTCTAAGGGTTTTTAAATCTAGAAGAGACTTGTTGAGAGTTATCACATCGCCCACGTTCTTAACGGTGCCTATAGGTAAACAAACCGTTACAGAACCAAATAGAGGCTTCTTGAGTCCAAGTTCTTCAGTGGCTTCTTTGGTTAGCTCCACGTCCAAACGCGTTATGTTCCAAGTGCCTAGGTCTGCATGAGCACCGTTTACTTCTCCCAGAGTGTAAGCATCGGCGGTAATAACGTTCATTCCATTTAATTTACTAACTTTCAAATCAAAATCACTAAACACCTTATGCTCGCATTAGTATTTGAATTTTCTGAACGCTTTTCAAATTAGAGCGCGCGCTCTTCTTCAAAGGGCAATCCGTCAAAAAACATGAACCCGTTTAAAATACATAGTTGTTGCCTACTTGATTTCTTGATTCAGCTGGATACTCCTCGCTCTTCAAATTTGAAAGTTGACATAAGACTTGAGTAAGTTTTGATATTTCGCCTCTAAGCATTTTAACCTGGACCTCCATATTCTTGACGCGTTCGGGCATCTGCAAATACTCTATAACCGCGTCCCGCTGCAAATGCTCCAACTCACCCACGCTCCAGCTATGGTCAATCTTACGCTTATCCGTCCTAACCGTGAAATGTCTACCAAACAAGGAAGCAACCGGGTCCTCGACAGCCATTTCCCCGGCAACAATCCTTCCTTCGCCTAAAACACAACCATACTTACTTACTAATGCATCACGTACTCGATTAGCCATGTTCATAGCCAAGTTCGTGACCTCAATCGGATTTCTGCCACGAATAACCTCAACATGCACAATCCAGCTTCGAGTAGTCTTACGCACACGCACGCCCAACTCAGTACCAAGCAAAGCCGTCCAGTTAACCATTTCAATCTTCTTGAAATGCTCAGGAACCAATCCATCCGCTATAATCTCATAGGCTACCTGGCACTTATCAAAACGATACAATCGAGCTGGAAAAACCGTGCCCTCACATAACGTGAGCAACTTTTTACTTTCTTCAGTAAGCTCGTAAAAAACGACGTTGCTCCTCTTCTCCCTGCGAATTAGCCTGCATTTTTCAAGCTTCTGAACATAATACCACGTATGTTGACGGCTCAACCCGATGATTCGACCAGCCTTAGTTGGATAATCGCCAACGCCAATTCGCATCAGTAGCGGAAGAACCCAAGTGCGAACAGTCTTGGTGTCAAATTTTACTCTAGACTTTGGAGAATAGACTTTTTTACTTTTATCAGAACTGCCAGCCAAAGTTGAAGCCCCTAAACTTCGTTGTTTTCACATAAAGTGCATTCGACGAGCCTTGCGACAATCCGCGTTCGGTTTGAAGCTATAACTAGCCACTTGCTACCGCAACCCTGGCAAACGATAATCTGTCCTTCCTCACTCACAGAAAAGCCCCCTTGCCAACTTCAATCGACTTTGCTGGTAAACAAAAAAAGAAAAAAAGGGGAAAAAGAGCTATATCTCCGAGGCCAAAACAGTATAGAATCATGCCTGGGCCCCCGTATCTCCCGGGCTACCATAAAATTTGCTTGATTTTCAAAGTCTCGTTTTCAAATCGGTTGAAGTTCTTTCATAAGAGGGGCTCTTCAACTTTCTGTACCTACCATTTTTAACTCTCGAATATAAGAAGAAGGGAAATTGTTTCCTGTAGTAGCATCTGCCGAAAGGTTGAAACAGGATTCGCAATGAAACATATTAAATTGTGAACTGTTCTTAATAGGGAATAAATGCTGAGGAGACTATAAGGGTATCCAAAAATGTATGAAGAGGTTGTTGCCGAGTACCTCAATATGATGAGGAAAATCCTTGTTTAAACAGTTTTTGAAAACATTACTTTCAAGTGAATTGAAGGCGCTGAAATGACACAAAAGAAGAAAAAGGAAAGTTGGAAAGAAAAAAGACGCCGAGCAGCCCTAAAACATCAGAAGACATTAGAAGCTGAACATCTGAGAAGAGAGAGGGAACCAAGAAAAAGAAAAGGATTTTCTAGAAGCAAAGTACTAAGCATAGGCTTTCTAGTTCTAATAGTTCTGGTTATAGGAGTTTTTGCAGCATTGCAAAACACGCAACCATTAAATACTGATGAGCTTCCTCCTCTTTACACATTAACCAACGCCGATTTCAGCGAATTTAGAGGAAAGGTTGTAGTTATAGACTGCTTTGCAACTTGGTGTCGTCCTTGCATAGGAGAAATACCGCACTTGAATGAAATAGTTAATAATTATGATGGCAGCGAAGTTGCGGTTATTTCTGTTGGTTCTTCAAGTGATAGTGAAATAGAGCTTAGGCAATTTAAGAAAGACTATAGCATGGATTGGCTAGTTGCACGTGATACTGTTGAAGTTTTTAATAAATACGGTGTACAGGCTATTCCAACAATTGTAATTCTTGATCAGACTGGTAACATTCACTACCAGCATGTGGGATTAGCCGAAGCTTCACTATTGTCCAACAAAATAAATGAACTATTAAGTGACTGAAAAATGAAGAAGGAAACTCGCAATGAAGCAGAAATTTAATCTTAACTTCTTTCTTCTGTTCGCTTTCTTTATCTTTTTGACATTGTTGGGGAGAAATGAATATTTCATAATAGTTGAAAGGTTTGTCAAATTGATCTGCACATCATGCATAGGAATTTAAGTAGGCGATTGACGGATGAAGCTGAAAAATGCAAGGAAGATTGCCCAGATTGCTGCTTTTGCGATTTCCAATTTGGGTTTTCTTAGTGTGTTGAAAACAGGTTTTGTATGTCCATTTCTTTATTGTCACGGCTGTCCCTTCGCTGTTTTTGGCTGTCCTATTGGCATTCTTCAACAGTTCATAATTGATAATCAATTGCCATTGTTTACCATTGGATCTCTTGGGGTTTACGGGATGCTTTTAGGTAGAGCTTTTTGTGGCTGGGCATGTCCCTTCGGAACGATGAATGACTTACTTAGCCCGTCAAACGCTAAGAGAAGTATTCAGACTAGTAACTACTGGTACACTAAATACATAATTTTGTTTTTAGCGCTTGCTTTGGCTTGGATTGCTTTGGACACTGTTTTCTGCAAGTTTTGTCCCTCTGGCTCCCTTTTCGCAGCCATACCTTTCCGTCTGCTTTATCCAGAAGCTGGAGAATTCGGCTTGTTTTTTTATATTCACATATTTACCCTTGCGTTAACAATTGTTTTGGCTTTGCTGATTAGTCGTTTTTGGTGTCGCTACCTATGTCCATTAGGAGCAGTCGCCGGCGCATTCAACAAGGTAAGCATGGTGAACATAAGTCTAGATGAAAAGAGATGCAAGAAATGCTTTTTATGTCTTGAAGCTTGCGGAATGAAAATAACCAAACTAGAAGACATCGGAAATTCAACGGACTGCATATTATGTGGTCGATGTGTTGAGGCTTGTCCTGAAAAAGCCTTAAGCTTCCAAATAAAAGGATCAAAGTGCAAAGGGTGCTGAATATTGATGGAAAAGGAAAGCTATATGATTAGCCTTTATTGGGCAGTGATGGGGCTTGGCGCCTTCGAAGGCTCACCTATAATCAGCGTTAAACTGTACATCCTAATGGCTGATTCAATGCCAATGCGTACGTTCCAGATTTGACTTGGCGAGAGTCCTTGACATGGAAGAAGTGAAGTCTGTTAGAATAACAACGATTGTTGACAACGATGTTTGGAGGAAAAAGTTACTGTCCTCTTGGGGGCTTTCGTTGTTTGTGGAAACAGTCTCGGAAGAGAAACGATACGCTGTTTTGATGGATACAAGTGGTTCCTTTGAAGCCTTATTTAAAAACGCGGCATTTCTTGGCGTAAACTTATCTTCCATCAAAGCCATTTTTGTCTCTCATTGGCATGGAGACCATTGTGGTTCTTTAAGCCACGTTCTGCCTCTGTCGCAGCGCCCAATCCCCGTATATGTTCCATCCATGAGCACTTCTAAGATTAGGACAATAAAGGAGGCACAGGGAATTCCAATAGTTTGTTCCAGACCTATTGAATTCACGGATGGTTTAATGTCAACTGGAGAAATGCCTGTTGGAATAAGCGAGCACTCTTTGCTAATTAATTCAAAAAATAAAGGCTTAGTTGTTTTGGTTGGTTGCAGCCATCCAGGAATCATCAACATTCTTAAACGTGCACAAGAGGTTTCAGGTGTAAACAGGATATTTGCGGTTATTGGAGGCTTCCACATTTCAAGTGTGACTGAAGGAATAGCTGTTGGAAAGTTCTTACGAGAAATAGACGTTGAACTTGTTTCTCCGTGTCACTGTACATCAACTGACGCAAAAAATGGAATCGCAAAAATCATGGGTGAAAGATATGTTAAGAATGGCTCTGGAAAAATAATATCAATTGGTTAGCTATTCTACATTCATGCTTGATTAATGCGTTAACAAATACTTCCCAAAAGGCTTTTCATACGATTTATCATATCTCTCTGAAAAAGGGTCAAACATACGCTCTACATTTAGACTATTTTTGTCTGCTTCTCCTTTCAACCATAACGCAAACTCCGTAAACCACATCTATGCTGTTTTCTTCACAGAACTTAATGGCTGTTTCAGACTCTGAGCCAGGCTGCATCCACACCTTTGTGATTCCAAGCTTCTTACAAGTCTTGACCAAATGCTCTGTTATTTTGGGCGGAACTACAACATCGACAACATCAGGTTTTACTGGTAAGGCTTCAAGGCTTGGGTAGCATTTATTCCCTAAAACTTCATCTGCATTTGGGTTCACGCAATAAACTCTATACCCAGCATTACGCAAATCCCTATAAACTTGGTGACCGTACTTCTCAGGGTTTCTGCTAGCGCCCGCAACTGCAAAAATGTTTTCCCTGTACAGAAATGCTTTTATCAAGTTTTCATCCATTTTTTCTAGCCTTTTCTTTTTCTACACGTAAATTAAAGACGTCGTGTTATTTTCGCCTCTAGAATTCGCCTAGGCGAAGCACCGATTATCTTATCCACAAGTTTTCCATGATTAAACACTAACAGCGTGGGTATGCTCATTATCTGATATCGCATGGTGGTTGCTGGATTTTTGTCCACATTCAGTTTTCCAAATAGCACTTTTCCAGCATAATCCCGCGCGAGTTCCTCTATAATTGGAGCAACCATATGACATGGACCGCACCAAGTCGCCCAACAATCGACTACCACCAGTGGATGATTCTGAACCGTTTCCTCAAAAGTTGCATCAGTCACCTCAATAGGCTTATTTAATACTTTTTCTTCTTTTTCATAAGTTTTGCTTTTCTTCATCATTTCCCGCAACTTTGCTCGCCTAATTCTTTCCAATTCCTTGTCTTCTTCGTTCTTCACTTACATGCCTCACATATTTTTACAAAGTGAAAGCCTTAATATTTTTTCTTTTCCAAGCATGATTTTGGCAGCTTGAGTGATCCAGCTCGTTCATGAAATATTGCAGGGCAATTCATTCCCACATTATTGAAGAAATAAACATGTATAAAATATGCAGATAAGCTATTCTTTCTCAGCAAATAACGCATGCGCTTTGCCAACTTGATTTAAAGCTAATATGCTTTGTTCCGTGAATTTTTCCGCGTTCATGGATAACGTGTTATCTGATTGCGGGATTTAGCGCGCGCTGCACCAGTAAGGCTATGGCTAAGGGAAGACTGTTGGTTTGTTTGGCAAACCCTTCAACTGAAGCCATTCGTGAGATGGAATCCAAAGATAGGAATTAGAAAATGGAGGCGCGCTCGGTATTCAGCCAGCAAGTACCTTTTTCCCATTTTGGAACATGTACACATTGCCCATGAATGAGAGCCGCCCATTATCGTAAACAAGGGCAGAACGTTCAGGTATGGCATATATTTTTTCTTCTTTCGACAGCCTTTTCAGTTCGCCGTCTTTCGAAGGTTTGTAATGCACTTTAACGCTGAAGTCCACTATCCCAAGGCCACTGATCATCCTCGTTGTTGGGTTGCGTCCATTTTTTGTAACTAGGCACTTTTTGGCCAACGCTAAGGCACCTGCACTTCTTCCAACGACAACGCCGTCATACTTGCGCAGCAATCTGTCTACGCTCCTGTTTTTTAGTCGCTCAACCAAAATGCTTGCAAGCCCACCTGGCAAGTATATCAGATTGGAACACTCGACTTTCCTAGCAACTTCTTCGAGCCTATCCGAATATTCCGCAAATTCAATAGCTATTGCGCCGAGACTTCGGAAATAATCAAACAGCCTCTTCCTGCGTTTGTACGCCTTGTCAAACGATGCACGAGCCCAAGAAAAGACCACAACGGCTGGTGCTCCTCCCGCGTCTAGGAAAGCCTTTTTATTTATTTCTTGTGAATCTCGCTTTACTATGTTTTCTCCACCAAGAAAATACATTTTCTTCATACAAGTAATGTGGGAACCAGAATACTTTAAGGCACCTATCTCTTCATGCTCTTTCTTCTACTAGATATATGTATTTTTTCAGCAGCGGCACAGAAGCCTCGTTCAACGAGTAAATTGTCCTTAATCCGTCATTTGCCTGCAGAACGAACTTGGTCTTTTTCAAGGATTTCATCTGCCACGTCAACGCCTGCGACGTTATAGAAACCTCGCCAGCCAATTCGCCATGCGACAACCGCTTCTTGTTCAACAGCGCTTCCAAAATCCGCTTAGCAGTTTTGTGCCTCAGCAGGGAAATCGTCAGCATCTCTTTCCGTGAGAATTTCCTTGAAAGGAAGAACCGTTTGTATCGACCGTCACGAATAAACGAAACCAACCCTGCTTTAACAAGGACTCCCAAGTGGTACTGCGCCAAGCCGACTGGAATGCTTAGAGCGGTGCATATTCCCCTGAACTGGATTCCAGGATTGTCCTTGACGAAATTGTAGATTTGTGTGCGCGTGCCGTTGTTAAAAGGCGCTTGGCTGTTAGCGCTGACGTTAACGCTGAAGGAAGTGGGCAAAGCCAGTAAGCAATATGGGTTGGTTGTGACTGCTCGCAAGCTGGCAACGCCCGAGTAAACCTGAACGAAACAGGGCGAAGTTTCTGCAATGCTAAACGTGAAACTCTTCTGTTGGTGCAGCAACGCCGCGAAAGAAACTATAATTATTGAGGCTAGGGCGAACGCGATTATAGCTCTCTTCAAAGCTGGCTGCATCATTCTCCGCCTGTAAACAGCCTTTAGCGCTTCTAGTTTTTAACAGTATTCGTAAACAACTGTACTACTCGCTCTACTCCCGGCGATGCCGCGCCGTCTGTTGTCGCACAGAAAACTGACTGAGAACTTTAACTATTCCAAGAAGACCCTAATCAAATCGAGTTTCTCTTTGTTAGGAGTAGTGCTGGAAAACGCTGCACCACCACTTCCAATTGGAGGAAATATATAGTCTATATAACGTTTTACAATTCCAAATACAGCAAAGCTAATATTAGAAGTGCCTTTTAGGAAATGCTATGGGTTTCAAAGAATGGATTCTCCCTCAGGACAAGATTTTTTTCAATCTTCTTGAGGAGCAAGCCGCGCTGGTTGTGAAAGTAGCTGAATTGTTCCAGACTATGCTTAGGGAATACAGCAGTTTTGGTGTGTTAATCAAGAGAATGAGAGTTATGGAACATGAGGGAGATGAACTTGTCCACAAGATTTTTCGTAAGCTAAACAAGTCATTTATTACGCCTATAGATCAAGAGGATATTTCCAAGCTAGCTTCTTTGTATGATGACGTCCTTGACTTAATTGATGCAACAGCAAACAGGATTTTTCTTTTCAAAATAGAAAAACCAAATGACATAATAAAAGAATTCGCCGATATCATAGTCCAACAGGTTAAGGAAGTGAATGCCGCTACAAGGCAAATAAGGAAAATTAATCAAGTGGAAATAGAAAAGAGGTTCAAGGCTGTCCACACTTTGGAGAACGAAGCGGACGACTTGCACGATTTTTCAATTGTAGAACTTTTCAAAGAAAAAGATCCTATCAAAATCATGATAATGAAGGATATATACGAATTCCTGGAACAAATAACCGATAAGTGTGAAGATGTCTGTCTGGTTATTCAAGATATAGTGATAAAGAACGCTTGATCTCATGATCGATTTAATTTTGCTTTTCGCATTGGGATTAGCTCTTATATTCGGTTTTTGGACGGGTTTTACAGACGCAGCCTATGCCACTGCAGGTATTATAGCAACAAAAGCTGTGAAAACAAATCAAGCTATAGCCTTATCTGCAATTGGCTCTTTCATAGGGATGGTGTTTTTTGGCTCTGCAGTAGCGGTAACCATAGGAACCGGAATAATTACAGAAGGTTTTGCTTCAGGAGAGGTAATTGTCGCAGCATTGCTGGGCTCTTTGATTTTTGATTTCGTATTCTCGTGGATTTACGCGTTGCCCATATCAGAAACTCACGTCCTGATTGGCGGCTTGATAGGTGCAGGAGTGGCGGCTGGCGGTTTTGAAATTATTGAGTTGGGGGGAATAGTCAACAAGATCATCATTCCATTGCTTACGTCCCCGTTCATCGCAATAGTAGTCGCTTATCTAATCACTTTAGTAATAATTAGAGCCTTCATAAATCATCCAGCGAGTAAGATGAACAGAAACTTCAAGCGCCTACAGATAGTTTCAACTTTTCTGTTCTCAATTACAGATGCAACCAATGATGCACAGAAGGTCATGGGAATCATGACTATGCTCCTGCTTTACTATGGTTTCATCTCTGAATTTACTGTTCCCTTCTGGGTTATAATAGCCTCCTATATCGTATTGACAGCAGGAGTAGTGTTCGGAGGTTGGCGAATAGTAAAAACAATGGCCACAAAAATTACTCGGATGCAGCCATACCAAGGTTTTTCGCGTGATTTATCAAGCTCAATAATACTTGGGGTTGCAGCATTGTGGGGAATGCCCGTAAGCTCAACCCACGCTGCCAATGGAACCCTAATAGGAGCAGGCTTAACAAGGGGAGCGAGATCTGTAAAATGGGGAACAATACGAAATATTATCTGGGCGTGGATATTATCTGCACCGTTGTCAGCAGTTTTCTCTTATTCATTATACCATATACTTCAAATAATCCTCTAGCTCAATACTACTTTGAAATGCCTGCGTGAATACTTCAACCTTTCATTTTAGAAAGTCTCTAATACAAGCTTAGCTACCTGTTGAATAAATGTGGGGAAATGCTTGCCAGTTACGCCTTTCCATTACCCAGCGCGCGCGCTATAGTTTTTTCCGAGCACTAGAGTTGCTAAACCTCGCGCGCTGGAAAAAAGCCGATTCGAAATTAAGGTTTTCCCATAAAACGAATACGCTTATTTAGCTTCAGGTCAAGAGTAGTCCTCGATGAAACATGACCCTAGAAGGATTTGTAGAGTATAAACGGAGAGAATTCTGCAACGATGTGAAGTGCCCAGTGCAGATGGAACTGAACCGCTTGGCTGAGAAATCAGAAGCGTACGAGCAGATGAGGAAGATGTGCAGCACCGCTTGCAGGTACACCGCATGGCAGTTTCACCACTGGCTTATAGAGAAAGGTTATTTAATTCTTAGACCAAAAAGTTCCGAGGAGAAGTAACCTATGGAGTGGGGAATGAAGAATAGGCTTTCACGCCTAATCCAGGCAGATGGCAAAGCGCTGTTCTTGCCGATAGACCATGGATATTTTCAGGGACCAACGCATAAGCTGGAAAAGCCAGGTGAAACCATAAAGCCGCTGCTACAATACGCAGATGCGCTAATGTTGACTCGAGGTGTGCTCAGGAACTGCGTAGACTCAGCCGTGGATAAGCCCGTAATACTGCGAGTTTCAGGCGGAACCAGCGTTGTGGGCGAAGATTTAGCCAACGAAGCAATAACAACATCCGTTCAAGAAATTATCCGCCTTAACGCCAGCGCCGTATCTATGTCCGTCTTCGTAGGCAGCAAATACGAACACCAAAGCTTGACTAACTTGGCAAAACTCGTAGACGCATGTGAAGACTATGGGATACCAGTGATGGCTGTCACCGCGGTCGGCAGAGAGCTTGAGAAACGTACAGCTCGCTACTTGGCGCTGTGTTGTCGAATAGCCGCTGAACTAGGCGCCAGAGTGGTAAAAACTTACTATTGCGAAGAGAATTTCGAAAAGGTCGTTGATGGTTGTCCAGTGCCCGTGGTAATGGCAGGAGGACCAAAAGTCAATTCTCAACTGGAAGTTTTCAAGTTCGTCTACGACGGCATGCAGAAAGGCGCCATAGGCGTAAACCTCGGAAGAAACATTTGGCAGACAGAACACCCAGTAGCCGCAATACGCGCAATAAGAGCCATAATCCATGATAACTACACGCCTGAAGAAGCTCAAAGCCTGTTTGAACAGGTAAAAGCAGGAAAAACGTAAATGCGCTCAGCTTTTTTCTGGTGAACCAGAATGCTCGCAGCCGTATATTATAACAATAAAGATGTAAGAATACAAGAGATGCCTACGCCAGAAATCGCGGAAGACGAAATACTCATGAAAGTCATGGCAAGCGGCATATGCGGCAGCGACGTCACAGAATGGTACAGAGTCCCGAAAGCGCCGAGAGTTCTTGGCCATGAAGCGACAGGCGTAATTGAGAAGACAGGCGATAAAGTTACACGGTACAAAGTGGGCGACCGAGTCTTCGTGTCGCATCATGTGCCGTGCAACAAGTGCCGTTACTGCCTAAGAGGGCATCACACGGCATGCGAGACTTTGCACACGACGAACTATTATCCAGGTGGCTTTGCCCAGTACATTAGAGTACCCCTCATAAACGTTGAACGCGGCGTTTACAAGCTCCCTGACGACATGTCTTTTGAAGAAGGCACTTTCATCGAGCCTTTAGCCTGCGTGATTCGCGGGCAAAGGCTTGCCGCACTCCAGAAAGAGGACACGCTTCTAATCATCGGTGGCGGATTAGCTGGGAACCTGCACGCGCAACTCGCAAGAGCGAAAGGCGTCCGAAAAATCATCGTGGCTGGTGTGAACCAGTATAGGCTAAGATTGACTAAAAAATTTGGAGCCCACCGCACTATAGACGCGAGGCTGAATGTTCCGCAGGAACTGAAGAGAATAAATGGGGGACGACTGGCAGATCAAGTATTCATTTGTAAAGGTGGTGCATCTGCAGCTTTGACAGCGATGGAGTGCGTGGACAAGGGAGGAACCATCCTGTTCTTCGCCGTGTCTGACCCAACAGTGAAAATTCCCGTGCCTATGACTGAGTTCTGGAGAAACGAGATTACGCTAAAGACCAGTTATGGCGCTGCGCCGCGGGATTTGGAAGAGTCTTTGGCGGTTCTGGCTCAGAAAAAATTGAATGTTATGGACATGATTACGCACCGGTTTAGCATTCAGCAGGCAGCGGAAGGTTTCAGGCTAATGGCGAAAGCGGGAAAATCCTTGAAGATAATAATTGAACCCAATAGAGATTAGCGCGCGCTCCCGATATGCACCTTTAACTTGCTGTAAGTTAAGAAGCGATTGAACTCTGACGCGACGTTGGCAAAGACTAAAATGCCTCAACAAAACACTGAGTAACCGACGCTCATGGACCACATTATTGAATCAATTAAGAAACGACGGAGCATCAGAAAGTACTCCTCTCGAAAGGTCGCAGCTAATATTCTTCGTCAAGTTTTGGAAGCAGCCCGCTGGGCTCCATCAGCGCACAATGCCCAACCTTGGAGGTTCATCGTCTTAACTGACGCATCTTTGAAGCGTAAATTGTCGAAAGCTATGGCTGATGTGTGGATAGCGGATTTGATTAAAGATGATATCCCCTCTGAAACTCGTGAAAGCATGAGTAAGGCATCCGCTGAACAATTCACTCGTGCACCAGTGCTCATAGTTGCGTGTCTAACCATGAAAGAAATGATCAAGTATGAAGATGAATCGAGACAAAAAAGCGAGCGTGATCTAGCGGTGCAGAGCTTGGGAGCGGCTGTGCAAAACATGCTTCTGGCGGCTCACGCTAATGGTTTAGGTGCTTGCTGGTTCTGCGCGCCGATATTCTGCAAAGAATTTGTGAGAAAGATTTTGAAGATCCCAGATGACGTTGAGCCTCAAGCGTTAATTACGCTTGGGTATCCATCTGAAAAGCCACGTGCGCCATCCAGAAAACCGCTTGAAACTTGTTCCTATTTGGATCACTGGGGCAAGAAACTATGGTCAAGACCTTATCATTGTTAGAAGCATTTTGAATTTGGTCACTGCAGACAGTGCGTGCGGCTTGTTAGCAGGCATTATGGTTATTTCTCCCTTCTTTAATCGCACAGGCTTTCCAGATACGACGACATCGGCTTCACCGTCGAGAACGTAAACAAGCGCGTCGTAGGGCACCTTGTGCTCGCTTAATCCTTGCCTTTCGTCGAAAGCAAACAGGGTTATGGTTCCTGCTTTTTTATCGATTATTGTGCGGCTTACCACTGAACCCCCTTGATAATTAATTAGTTCTGTTAGGTTCACAGCTTGCGCAGCCAGTTTCGTTATGTTTTCTGTGTTTTTGTTCTTAACCATATTCATCATCTCAGTTCTAAGCAAACCTGCTTATTGTGCTTTTGTTCTTTCCATGTCCCAGCGCTTATACTCGCCTGAGACACAAACTATAGTAGCTCCTTTTCTTTTTCGTCTGGAATGAAATCCATTGAAATCGAGTTCACGCAATGCCGAACATTCTTTTTTGTGAAAACTTCTCCAACGAAAACATGGCCTAGATGCGCGCCGCAGTTGGCACAGGTAATTTCTGTGCGAACCCCATCGGCGTCTGGAGTTCTGTTCACTGCGTTTGGGATTTCGTCATCAAAGCTTGGCCATCCACAGCCGGACTCAAACTTGCTTTCAGAGCGGTAAAGCGGCACACCGCACCGTTTGCAGGCGTATGTGCCACGTTCCCAAAACGCGTAATACTTGCCAGTGAAAGGTTTTTCCGTGCCTTTGTGGATGATAACGCTTTCCTCTTCTGTGGTTAGCTTTTTGTACTTGGCCGTTTTCTTTGACATTGTCATCCCCAATCAAGCAAACTAAAGCTTCAATACATATATAAGGGAGGGGGTAGGCCTTCGAGAGCACAAGGTCATGGTTTAAGGAAAGTTTTTATTAGCGTGTGAAACTTAACTTTGAGCCGTCAGAACAAAGGATGATTAATGATGCCCCTGGAAAAAGGAGACTTTATACTAATCAATTATACTGCTAAAGTGAAAGAGACAAACGAAGTTTTTGACACCACAATCGAAGAAACCGCCAAGAAAGAGCGTCTCCATAAAGAAGGTGAAATATACGAGCCAAATCTCGTTGTTATAGGCGAAGGCTGGGTGCTGAAGGCATTAGACGAAAGCCTAACAACCATGAAACTGGGCAAAGCTACGTCAGTTGAGATACCGCCTGAAAAAGCCTTCGGGCCAAGAGAACCAGAAAAGATCAAACGCGTCCCACTGAAACATTTAACAGCGAAAGGAACAACCCCAGCCATCGGAATGCGCGTTGATTATAACGGAAAAATGGCTACCGTACGCTCAATCGGCGCTGGACGAGTGCTCCTTGACTTTAATCCGCCACTAGCGGGAAAAACTCTCATCTACGAAGTCACAGTGAACAAAAAACTCAAAACCAACGAAGAAAAAATAGCGGCTCTCATCCACCGCAGAATCCATGCTGTAGAAGCTGAAAAAATCAAATTCACCATCGAAGAAAAAACATTAACAATAGACATGCCTGAAGAAGCCTTCTATATTGAAGGCGTTCAAATCGCAAAAAGAGGCATAGCCATGGACGTGCAAAGGTTTCTGCCTAGATTGACGGAAATCAAGTTTGTTGAATCTTTCAGAAGTGAGCCTAAACCTGACATTGAACAAGAACCTAAAACAGAACCGAAGCCTAAGCCAAAACCAAAGACAAAGCCCAAGCCAAAACAAGAAGCAAAACCAAAGCCAAAACAAAAAACGTAAAGCTAGACCAAAAGCCAAAAAAATTGGTTCCATTTTTCCTATAGAAATCACCGTTTTTTAGTTTCCACTAAGAATAAATTCAGCATTTTCTTTAAAAATATTAATGTTGTTTCTCTTTCTTTAATTAAGTGAATGCTAAAAGTAATGGAGGTAAATGAATAGAATGGACAACACTATAATCCACTTTGAAATCCCAGCCGCAGACGTTGACAAACTGAAGCAGTTTTACGCTGGACTCTTCAATTGGAAAATCGAAAAGTATCCTGGACCAATGGAATACTGGATGATACAGACTGTTCCCATCGACGAGAACGGCGTGCCGCAACGACCAGGAGTAAATGGCGGCATGGTTAAGAAGAGCCGTCCAGAGCAGAAGCCAGTGAACTACATTTCAGTCGAATCTATAGAGGAGTCTATAGAGAAGGTCACAAAGCTCGGTGGGAAAATAGTTTCGGCAAAGCAGGAAGTTCCCAACGTCGGGTGGGTCGCAACAGCCGTAGACCCAGAGGGAAACTACATTGCTCTGCTACAGCCACAGCGCACGTAAATCCCTTCTGTCAGCT